>Ga0224511_10004693_pt1 | contig 10436 bp, 10 predicted proteins | sample SF_May12_sed_USG_2_FD_169988 | JGI IMG/M metagenome (GOLD analysis project Ga0224511, IMG submission 169988) | Sediment microbial communities from San Francisco Bay, California, United States - SF_May12_sed_USGS_8_1 | ecosystem: Environmental > Aquatic > Marine > Sediment | place: USA... | reverse complement strand
ATTGCTTGGTGATGGAAGTAAGATTAGAGGAGACATTAACGTATTTCTTGTAGGAGATCCTGGTACCGCAAAATCTGAGATGCTAAAGTTTTGTGCAAGAATTGCTCCGCGAGGTTTGTATACCTCTGGTAGGGGTTCTACAGCTGCAGGACTTACAGCTGCTGTAGTTAGAGACAAAACAGGAATCATGATGTTAGAAGCTGGTGCTGTTGTATTAGGTGATCAAGGTCTTGTAAGTATAGACGAATTTGATAAGATGAAACCCGAAGACAGAAGTGCATTACACGAAGTCATGGAACAACAATCTGCAAGTATTGCAAAAGGTGGTATTGTAGCTACACTAAATGCAAGAACTTCTATCTTGGCTGCAGCAAACCCTATGTATGGAAAATATGACCCTTTCAAAAATATTACAGAAAATGTAAATCTTCCAATTCCACTTCTTACAAGATTTGACTTGATATTTGTTGTAAGAGATATTCCAACTAAAGAAAGAGATATGCAAATTGCAAAACACATTATTCGAAGAAACACAACACAAGGGACTGATAAAAAATCAGTCATTGAAGTTGACTTGTTAACAAAATATCTGTCATATGCAAAACGTGGTGAACCCGAATTGACACAAGAGGCAGAAGCCAAAATACTGGATTATTATCTACAGATGAGAAATGTAGAATCTGAAGAAATGATTACAGTCACTCCTAGACAATTGGAAGGAATTATTCGACTCTCCACTGCAAGGGCAAGATTACTTATGAAAGATAAGGTAGAGGAGGAAGATGCAGAGCGTGCAATATTTCTAATTCAGAGTATGCTTCAAGACGCAGGAGTTGATGTCAATACTGGTAAGGTAGATCTTGGCGTCTTGCAAGGAAAACCAAGAAGTGAAGTTTCAAAAATGCAATTGTTCATGGATGTACTAAAAGGTCTTGAAGGAGACAATAAGGTTCCAGTTGAAGAGAAAACTTTTGTTAAAGAACTAGAGAAAAGTGAGAAATTCACCGAAGAAGAGGCAAGAAACTATATCCGAAGAATGCTTAGAGAAGCATCTATTTATGAATCAAAACCCGGTCATTATAACCGAGTATGAATATAGAAAAATTAAAACTTCCCAAGTCTGCAATTGAATTTCTAAAATCACAAGGTTTTGAAAAATTATATCCACCACAAGCTGATAGTGTGAAATCCGGATTATTAGATGGAAAAAATATTCTAGTTTCAGCTCCTACTGCAAGTGGAAAAACTTTGATTGCAATGCTTGCAATGTTGAGTTATTTATCTCAAAACAAAGGAAAGGTAATTTACCTCAGTCCATTACGAGCACTAGCCGCTGAAAAATTCACAGAGTTTAAAAAATTGGAAAAAATTTCTATAGGAAATAAGATCAAGGTCGCAATATCTACCGGTGATTTTGAAAATATTGAAAAAAATTTAGAGAAAAGTAATGTTTTAATTTTAACAAATGAAAAAATGGATTCTATCATTAGGCATGGTGCTGAATGGGTTGATGATATAGGATTAGTAATTTCTGATGAAGTACATTTGCTTGGAGATGAAAGTAGAGGCCCTACACTTGAAATGATTTTAACACAGCTAAAACTATTGGAAACAAAACCGCAGATAGTTGGTCTAAGCGCAACAATAACTAATTCAGATGAAATTGCAGATTGGCTTGAATGCAAACTGGTAAAAAATGACTGGAGACCTGTTCCTTTATCCGAAGGAGTATGTGATGAGGGTCTAGTCATCATGAGTGATGGTAAAACCTTTGAAGTTGAGCGTAGTTTGAGGGGAACTCCTATTGATTTAGGCGTACAATCTGTACAACAAGGAGGTCAATCACTAGTTTTTGCAGAGACTAGAACTCGCTCAAAATCACTTGCAACAAAAGCTGCTGATGCAATTTCACAAATTTTAGAAAAAAAAGATATTGTTGATCTTGAAAAAACATCAAAAAAACTTCTATCAGAAAATGAACATACTGAATTAGTGAAAACTTTGGCTCTGCTTGTAAAAAAAGGAGTTGCATTTCACCATGCAGGATTAAATCAAAAGTGTAGAGAAACAATTGAGGCAGAATTTCGTAAGGGCACGATTAAGCTATTGTCATCAACTCCAACTTTAGCTGCAGGTGTTAATCTTCCTGCAAGAAGAGTAGTTATTTCAAATATAAATAGGTATAATGCAAAAGTTGGGGCAAACAGACCCATCAGTATTTTAGAATACAAACAGCTTTGTGGAAGAGCAGGAAGGCCACAATATGATGATTATGGAGAATCAATAATTGTTGGAAATGGTAACACTGAGGATCTAATTGAATACTACATTAATGGAGAACCTGAACCTATTGAATCAAAAATTACTGATGACAAGTCTTTACGAACGCATATCTTGAGTATAATAGTTACACATCCAGGAATTAAAAAAGAAGAAATCTTTGAATTCTTTTTACAAACATTAGGAGGATTACAATCAAGAAAGCCTACATTAAAATTTGCAATTGATATTTCATTACGTTTTCTTGCTAGCAAATTTCTGATAATCAAAAAAGGTGAACGCTATGCTGCAACTGAATTTGGAAAAAAGGCCTCTATGTTGTACATAGATCCATTAACTGCAACATACTTTAGAGATTCAATTGAAAACATTTCACAAGAAAAAAAACATACTTTTGGATTTTTACATTTAATTACAAATTGTGAAGAATTCTTTCCAAAATTCTCTCTTCGACAAAAAGATTATGAAACTGCCAGTTTGATGATTGAAAATAATTCGTCACAATTGCTAGAGCCTATCTCAGAATATGGTTGCTCACGCAGTCTTTTGGCTTTACATTACTGGATTTCTGAATATACTGAATTGTCTCTCTCTGACAGCCTTGGAATCGAGTCTGGAGACATGCATAGGATGACTGAGAATGCTAATTGGCTATCTTATTGCCTTAGGGAGATTTCTAAGCATGTGGAAAGAGCTGATTTACTTCAGGAATTAGGTGATTTGAGAAATAGAGTAATCTATGGAATAAAAGATGAATTACTTGATTTAGTCAGGGTTAAAGGAATTGGAAGAGTAAGGGCTAGAATTCTTTTTAAAAATGGAATAAAAAATCTAGATGATCTGAGGAAAATCCCTGTGAATAAATTGGCAGAGATTGATAAAATTGGTTCAACCATTGCGGATAACATAAAGGCTGAGTTACAAAAGGTTAGATAATTGATTGACTTATTGATTCCTACTATAATTTCATGTGTTGCAGCGCTTGCAGTGGTCTATATCATGACGCCACCTTTAATCAAATTTTTAGAAAAACAAAATTTTACAGTAAAAGACATGAACAAAAAAGAAGATGTAATGGTAGTAAGACCTGGTGGTCCTGCCATTATTGCAGGAATTATTATATCTGAAATTATTCTATATGCATTTTTACAATTAAATGAGATTCTTGCTATGCTGATTACGACATCTGCAGCGTTTGTAATTGGGTATGTTGATGATAGAAAAGTAATGGGTGGATGGTTCAAACCTGTTGCACTAGCTGTAGCTGCAATTCCAATCATTGCATTAGGTACATATGATTCTTATCTAGTATTTCCATTGTTCGGTGCAGTACAAATTCCGGTATTGTATCTTGCATTGATTATTTTCATGATTCCTATTACCGGAAACACAATCAACTCTATTGATGTTTTAAATGGTGTTGCAAGTGGATTTATGGTAATTGCTAGTTTTTCATTATCACTTTGTTTGTTTATTGTGCAAAACTATGAGATTGCAGTCGTAAGTTTACCGCTTGGAGTTGTTTCATTAGCTTTTTACAAATTTCATAAAGTCCCAAGCAAGATTTTTCCTGGGGATTCAGGAGCTTTAGCTTTGGGTGCAATGTATGGTGGTATTGCAATTGTCGGTGATGTGGAAATTATTGCAGCAGTTGCTCTGTTACCTGCAGTAATTAACTCATTTTTGTTCATATCAAGCGTAAAACGAGTTGTAGAACATAGGCAAATCAAGGGAAAACCTGTAGAACATACGGTAGATTTCAAATTACAAGCAACAGATGACAAGAAAGCACCTGTAACTTTAGTGAGATTAATTCTTGCAGGAGGAGGCCCAATGTCTGAAAAACAAGTAGGATTTGCAATTTTCAAACTGGCAATTTTTTCAGGATTTTTGGCAGTAATTACTGCATTGATGATGGGAGTTTCACTTTGAAGTCTGAGCTCTTTGGATTTTTGTTTGCAATGTGGTGTTTGATCATTATTGGGGGTGGAATTATAGTCACTCTTCTTGGACCAATTTCAGTTTCTGGATTTGGAGAATTTGATTGGTTTGTTTCATCTATGATTCAAGCTGTAATTGCATTAGTGTTAGTTGTAATTTGGATTTTAATTTTGTCAAAAATAAAAAACTGGGTATTCAAAAAAGAAATTAAACTTTAACTTTCCTTCCACCGTCTTTGTTTTTTATCATATTCTTCTCTTGTATATCTGATTGAAGCTGGAGATCCCATGACTACAGAATTTTCAGGAACATCTCTTGTTACAATTGCACCCATTGCAACTACACTGTTTCTCCCTATGGTTACACCTGCTTTGATTACTGCACGAGCCCCAATTATTACATCATCTTCAATTGTAACTCCTATCATTTTATCACACATTGGAAAAGGATCATTTGTCAATACTGCAGCTGGACCAATGAAAACATTCTTTCCAATTCTAGACAGTGATGGAATGTATGCTTGACCTTCAATCTTGGTGTTTTCACCAATTTTTACATCATAATCTACATGTGCAAGAGAACCGATCTTGACATTGTCCCCAATTTCTACATCATTGCCAATATATGAAAAATGCCAAATCTGAACATTTTTTCCAATTTTTGCTTTTTCTGATATGAAATTAGTTACCATTCTCTCACAAGTGCCATGGATTTGCTTTTGTAATAATTTTTTCAGGTAGTTGGTCCTTGAATTTTTTCAGAAATTCAATTTCTTGTTTTTTATCTCGTAGTTCATCAGGAAGCATAATAGGAATTTCCTCTATTATTGGATAGAATCTAGAACATTTTGGACAAAATATTGCGCCTTCTGATATGACGTCTTCTTTTCTATTTATCTCAAATAATTCTAAAGGATGATTTTTGTCAATTGGACATGCCAAAATATCTATCATTGTTTTGTTCATTTTAGATCCAGATAGATAGGAATTCCCTTTTGACTAGATAAAAGTGCAGCTTCGGCTATCTTTGTAACATTTACTGCTTCTTGTGATTTTACTATATGCTCATTTTTGCCTTCAATAGCACCAAGAAAACTTTGAATTTCAAGTAGTAGTGGTTCTTGTTTTTCATTTTGAACAATTTCTGATTCTTCATCTTTTTCTACAGTGATTTCTTGAGTGATAAAGTCTGATGAAATAATTGCATCAGTACATACTGCATTGAACTTTCTTAATTTTTTTGGTGTAATCCAATTCGATGAAATGATTGCAACTTTATCATTTTTATATCCTAACATAATACTTGCAAAATCTTCATGTTCATGTTTTATTTTCCCTGCTCTTGCAAATACTACTTGTGGCATATCATCAAACAACCAGTTAGATGTGTCAATATCATGAACTGATGTATCATAAATAATTCCGACATCTTTAATGTGTAAAGGCATTCTATTTCCTCTGTGAAATTCAAGCATTACTAAATCTCCATATTTTTTGGCTTTGACCATTTTTTTAACAACACCTACTGCTGGATTGAATCTTTCTATATATCCACATGTAAGAATCACTTTGTTTTTTTCTGCAAGTTTTACAAGGTTTTGACCGTCTTCTGATTTGTAAGTCATTGGTTTTTCTACAAATACATGTTTTTTTGATTCTAGCAATTTCTTCGCAATATCAGTATGAGTTGATGTTGGAGTAACTACAAAAGCTCCATCAAATTCTTCTGCACTTAATAATTCATCAAGAAATTCATAATGATTAACTGAATATTTTTCACCGTATTCCTTGCTTTTTTGAAAATCTACATCACATACAGCTACTAGTACTCCTAATTCTGATAAAATTCTGGTATGGTTTTTGCCCCATCCACCAGTTCCAATCTGGACGATTTTCATTTAATATACCTCTGTTAACCAGTGAGAATAATCATCATTTTTGTTCATGACTATCTCTGTATACTCTAACATCATTTTTTTTGTAATGTCTCCAGGTTTTCCATTTCCAATTTGTTTTGAATCCATCTTTATGATGGGTATAATCTCTGCTGCCGTACCTGTCAAGAAGATTTCTTCAGATATGATCAACTCACTTCTTGCAATATCTCTTTCAACTACATCCAAATCCAAATCTTTTCCAATTTTGATTACTGCATCACGCGTTATTCCTTCTAATGCTGATGATGTAAGTGATGGCGTAACTAATTGACCATTTCTTACTATGAAAATATTCTCTCCCGGTGCTTCACTGACATTTCCATTATGATCAAGCAATATTGCTTCATCAAATCCATTTCGTTTTGCTTCTTGTGTGGCAATAATGGAATTTAGATAGTTTCCTCCCATTTTTGCTTGTGGCGGTGTTGATGCGTCTGAAAATTTCTTCCAAGATACAACACCCGCATTTATTCCGTTTTTGTTAAACAAGTTTCCAAAAGGAAATGTAAAGATTGCAACAGATGTTGGAGCTTTTTCAGTTACATACAGGTTAATCCCATATTCACCTACAAAATAAAACGGTCTAATGTAACAAGATTTTTTTATTTTATTTTTTTTACATATCCCAATTATTGCATCAGTAATTTCCTTATCTGAAAAATTGAGTGAAATATTGTAAAATTGTCCTGATCTTCTAAATCGTTTTACATGCTCATCGAGTCTGAATATGTTGAGATTTTTTCCATTCCAATATGCTCTTATTCCTTCAAAGATTGATGTTCCGTAATGGATTGCATGTGTTGTAATTGGGACTAGAGCTTTTTCTGTAAGAACATACTTTCCATCAAACCAGACATATTTTGAAAGTGGAAGTGTCATGGGAGACTTTTATTTGCTATGTATTAATCTATTTTGAATATCCTTCTTTGGGAAATTTCATTCCTACAATTCTTGTGGTTTGATCTTCCTCGTTAGCAAATTTTTCGACTGTTTTCCATTCCTCCTCTATGATATTGATAATCTCTTCAGGAACATCTTCTTTCCATGATGATTTTTTTCCAAGTGCTGCATCATACAATTTTTCTTTAACTGATGTTGCTGAAAGCGATTTTCTCTCCCCTATTTTTGGTCTTAATCTATACATTTTCAGCATGTATCCTTCAGCCTTATCTCCAGTATAAGAAAAATAATCTCCTTCAATACCACCAAGAATTTGTTTTCTCAATTTCCATGACTTTCTTCTTACTAACGGCGGCAAATATTTTTTGAATGGTGCTTGAAAAGAGTAATCATCTGTAATTTTAATTGAATCTCCAAAAATTACTTCTAACATTTTTTTTCTAGCTTCAAAATTAAATGGGAAGCTCTTACTGTTAATTTCTCTGTCACCATCCTTGAAAACAACTGGCATGACCTTGACAATATCTGCCTGTTTTTTTAATTCTTTAATAATTTCAATATGTGCATTTGTCACTGGATTTAGATGTGCAAGATATAGTGCTGTAACCAATTTGCATTATCTAATAAATTCTCATATTTCAATGATTGATTTTTAAAAAATTCTATCCGTATGATTCGTATTTGACTTCAAAGCTTCCGTCTTCACGTTTATCGTGCTCGGTAACAAAACCTTTAGGATTCAAAAAGTCCATCACGCCATCAATAGTTCCTTGCCATCCACAAACATAGAAAATTGTGTTTTCTTTTGTGATCTTATCTCCGATTAATTCTTCTAATGAGGATAATCCGCTGTCTTTTGGTCTTAGAAATGTTTCAACTCTTCCTACTTGACCTGCCCATGATCTGTTAAACCATTCTTGTGGTCTACTAATTGCAGCCCTGTATCTAAAATTCCATTGATCCTTACCTCTTGCAATACTTTCATTTTCAAGATTAGTTAGCAAATCTTTATAGCTTAATTCATCAACATAACTTGCTCCGTGCAATACTATGATCTCTCGTTTATCTCCAGAATCATGAAGATGTTGTGCAAAGCTTACAAATGGTGCCAAACCTGTTCCTCCACCAATGCAGACAATTCGTCTGTTGTCTTTTTCACCATTTGTGAATTCTTCATTAATCAATAAAGCTCTACCTGTTGGTTTTAACCAAAGGATTTCATCTCCTTCTTTGATATTGAAAATTTGTGTAGTTAATCTTCCAGGTAGTGGTTTTCTTACCCATCTGATAACTAACTCTACATAATCTCTATTTTCTGGATGTGATGCAATTGAATATGCCCTTCTAACAATTTTTCCATTTTCTACAGGGTTTGGTAATCCCAATGTAATGAATTGACCAGCCTTGTATTCTGGGACAGGACCATCTTTTGGAACCAATCTAATAATTACTAGGTCTTCTTTCAATAATTGTACATAAGTGACAGTTGCTTTGTTATCTACTACCATAACGATTCAACCATGATTTTAGACTTTAAATATATTGTGTTAATTTCATTACTAGATTATATTTTAGATCGCTAAACGTTAATAACCAATTTTAAAAATGTAGTTCAATCAGTATTTCTGATTAGTTGGGCCGGTCGTCTAGTCCGGTAGGATAGGTGCATGGCATGCATCGGATCGAGGGTTCAAATCCCTTCCGGTCCACTTATTTTTTTATCAATGAAACCATTTTTTCAATTTCAGAATCTTTTTCTTTAAAACATTCATTGATTTTTTCTTTTGAAACTATAATTTTTAGATCAATAATTGCCTGTAATGCACTTTTCTTTACTTCTATGTTAGAGTCTGATAATGCATCTATGAAAATGTCTTTAGATTCTTTCGCTTTTAGATATCCTAATGCTCCTATTGCACATGATCTGACCATTGAACGTTCGTCTTTTGTTAATTTGATTATTTCAGGAATAGATGATGTTTCGTTTCTATTTGCTAATACTAGTGATACAAAACCTCTGATGTTCTTATTTGATGCATTCAAACTATGTATTAAAAAATCTGAAATTTTATTTTTATTTAATAGTAGTGCACTAAACGCTTCTCCTCTAACTTCGACATTATCATCATCCAATTTTGAAATTATTTTTTCTAAAATCTCTGGATTATTGACATCATTCAAAGTTTCTAAAATTTTGATTTTTTCTCCAGCACTTCCCAATTCTAAAACTTTTAAAATATTTTCCAACCTTAATTCAAATTCCTTGTTTCTAGTTAATAATGGTTCAAATTTTTCAAAATTTTTTCATTTAATTAGAAAATGTCCTTTTAGCTTTAAATTATCCTTAAATACCAAAATTCGTATGTCAACTGAAACAAGAGACACCGTATTCATTGGTAAGAAACCCTTGATGGCATATGTCACATCAACGCTAATTCAATTGGCAAACTTACCATCCGTCAACATCAAAGCTAGAGGACTCAGCATTGGACGTGCTGTCGATGTAGCTCAAATCATTGCAAGAAAGACAGAAAATGCAGGCTACTCTATAGGAGAAATAAAAATTGGCTCAGAATCATTAGAGTCACAAGACGGTAGAACAAGAAACGTTTCAACAATAGAAATTGAAGTAAAGAGAAATACAAGTTAACTGTACTTTACTTGAAATTTTTTATTTTATCATTTCTTTAACTTTTCGTATCTTTTTTCCATTTTTCTAAACTTTGAAAGTTCAACTAAGTCATTAAACTGATCAAAATTTACAACTTTTTGTTTGTACTTTGATGTGTTTCCTGCATTCTTTAACTCTTGTAGGATATTCATTGTTGCAAATGCATTTGCATACAAAACTGACAATGGATACAAAATAATATTGAATCCCATTTTGCTTAATGTTTCAGCAGAGCTTAATGGTGTAGCTCCTCCCTCAATCATGTTTGCAACTAATGGAGCATTGATCTCCTTGCCTATTTTTTTCATCTCTTCTATTGATCTTGGAGCCTCAACAAAAACTGCATCTGCACCTGTCTTCTTATTTTGTTTCCCTCTTTGTATTGCTTCATCTAGTCCTTTGGTTGCTCTTGCATCTGTTCTTGCAACAATGAAGAAATCTTTGCTTTCTCTTGCATCCATAGCAGCTGACAATTTTTCTGTATATTCTTCTTGAGATACAACATCTTTTCCTTGCATATGCCCGCATCGCTTAGGCCATTTTTGATCCTCTAAAAAAATACCTGATGCTCCTGCTGATTCTAATTCCTTAACTAACTTCCATACGCTTAATGCATTACCATATCCTGTATCTGAATCAACAATCACTGGAACTGACACTGCTCTGCAAATCCTTCTTGCATTATCTACAGTTTCTGCAGCTCCTATA
>Ga0224511_10004692_pt1 | contig 10436 bp, 10 predicted proteins | sample SF_May12_sed_USG_2_FD_169988 | JGI IMG/M metagenome (GOLD analysis project Ga0224511, IMG submission 169988) | Sediment microbial communities from San Francisco Bay, California, United States - SF_May12_sed_USGS_8_1 | ecosystem: Environmental > Aquatic > Marine > Sediment | place: USA... | reverse complement strand
AGATAAGTACAAAGCTAATTTATAATAATAATAATAATAATAATAATAATAATAATAATAATAATAATTATTATTATTATTATTATTATAGTAGTAGTATAATAATAATAATAATAATAATAATAATAATAATAATAATAATTTGTAATAAGAAAATGTCTGACTAGACCAGTTTATGTCATAGTGGGTAATTTCTTACACTACTAAATGTCAAATATGTTGTGCACAATGTCTTATATAAAATTGGTATACACGACTGAAACGCGTCAATGTTTTTAGTTATATAGTTCAGTTGATGTGTGGAAGCACATTTTCGACACTTTGACATGTAATTTAATACTAACATTAAATAGACAATAGTCGGACAACTTCTGTAATAAGATAGACATGTGCGCTCCTTCGTCTCTTAGTATGTTGGCGTCTTCATACTGGTTACCAGCACGAAAAGATCAGCCCACTAATGCAAAACTATTATGGGTAACAGTCAGAGAGGTCGGCCGTGGAGAAACAACGGGAGATCAGCCATTTTGCACACGTCGTTGTTGGCCACACGCTCAGACGTCTTATTGAAGACAGCAGTCTGGCCTATTGGTGTTGGTGATCGTACACTGACACAACAGCAGTCAGCGATAACTCATTTACGAACAATTTATGCCAACTGATGCAGAGCGCACAGTTGTTACATATGTGTGTTAAAAAACCATATAGTAAACACTAGACTCATGTTCAGTTGACGTCACTGATAACACGCATAGGAATCACGCGACTTTTGTAATGGTTAAGTATCGAACAACTTTGGTGGTTGTCACCTACACAATGTAAGTTTTCATTATTTCTCTTTGCAGACTTAAATATTTTATTGGCCAGTTACCCAATGTGCCAGTGCACACCTTTCTCGATCTACTGATACCATAGACATCGCCATACGTGCTGTACTTTTTCCGAACAATCCACAGAAATGTTTGAATTGTGACAATTTCCAACAAAGTATAATGTTGGAGTAGGCGAACTTGTTTCTTTGTTTCTGATTTTTCGACTCTTTAAAGGCAGATGAAATTTTGTTAATGATGCTAGGTCTGTATCTCGATATCCTTATAATCAGTCGCACATTTTGCAGGATGTAAAGTATACTTAATAAATTAACATTACAATAGGATTTGGAAAACATATGTAAATGATTATTTTTGGACAATTCAGTAATAACACAACAACAAAAAACAAAAAGGTAAACATAAAACTCCTTGCCAGAGCCGGAATTGAACCCGGGACATATCGCACCCCAGTCTGGAGTGCTACCTCTCGGTCACCACACAACTGAACGTGTCAGTTGAACTCAAGCTATTTAAATGTTTCAACGTAATGGATCAAAACATAAACAAACAATACCACATTTGCTGGCCACCATTTTTCATGTCAATCATCAAACAGTTGTGTATGATACCTTATATACGTGATGCCTTATATACGCGTTCAATACGCGTTTAATATAGTATCCTATGTAGGTCGTAATTTAAACTATACATTTCGCACTAAGGCTTTCTCTTGCATTGCACTTCTTGTCTGTATTTAAGAACACACTTTCAAATCTCAAATAATTAAGATTCTACTTCCCACTGCAAAAGTCAAATTTTAATTTCAGAAACGTTCATACTTTTCAGTCCTGTTACCTCTTATTTGAACATCTCTTAAATGTATATATTGCATTTCACAATATGGAAATGTGGGTTAATGGTGTGTTGTTGTACAATACAACATCGAATGTAAATGTATATATTCATTTATAACCTTATTTTCTCCGATAAACGAAGATGTACAATACACAGCATGCAGCATGACAGAATAAAATTTCCTTTTAAAAGGAATAGCTTGCCATGTTGTGAAGATGCGAATACATTCCGCTAAAAATAGCATTACATCATCATAATCGGAACAACTCGGCCATTACTGTCTAGCAAATGTTCGGTAGTTTACGTAAAAATATCGGAATCGCCCGAAACTCGACTGGTTCCCATCCCCATTTGGGCAATTACTAGTCAAACTCCTCACAGCGGTTACGTCACGCTTTGCTACTTTAACCACTGCCAACACAAACATCACGTGACGATGCTCTATCACGTAATTGATTCAAAACTTCAGCCATTATTTACTACACATACGGTGTCACAGTGAAAATATCTTCAGTAATATTTACAAAAAAAATTATAACATATATTTTTTTACTTTCTTGTACATAAAGCATAATAATTTAATGATAGGAAACTAAAATAATATAAAGTATTCTGTTTTAAAAAAAAAGTGAAAAAAGCCGGCTCTCTGGAGCCGGATTAACTTGTGGTGGCAGTAGTTACTGTACTGATCAGGGGAAGTAACCGATGCGGGGAGTTTGATTACTAGTAGTATGCATAAAATAGAAAGCAGGGAAATTTCAAACCGGAAATACCTTTCCAAAGCAATACTGGCTTGCCGTGAACGGCAAACCAAACAGCATAACAAATGTTGATTAAATTTAACAAAACATGGTAAAATAGTGAGTAAAATAATTAGTTGAACATATTAAATAGGAAATTATAGGTATATACACATAGAACGAAAACACAGTTAGTAATAAGAAAATATAATGTTTAAGTATATGTCACTACGTAGTAAGCTTAAAAGTTTAAAAGCGAAAACGAAGCAAACATGATTCAAACTTGAAAAGTACATGTATTCGAAGCTTCTGCATCTGCGGTAATTATTGTTAGGAAATTTATGATGACCGATCAAATACCATATCCTGTTTGTAATTGTGTAGGCTGCTTGCATGTGTTGGTGGAGTTGAAACGTTTCCCATATAGAATGCGACTATTAACAATTCACAAATTTTTATGGACAACATTCTTTATAGGATGGAGGTTGTAGGAATAGTGTCTATTGTCTTTGCTGCATCTTTGGATAGTGTGTGTTTATTTACATCATTCTCCTATTCTTCATTAGACAGCCGTGGACCATAAGACAATGAAGACATTGAGGACATTGGAGACATTGACGCGATGACTGTATATGTATTCAGATGGGTTTCCATCAGTTCATTGTCGGTTACACTGCATTCCTCATACATTGGCGGTTGAACAGCGGGAATCGAAGGAGCAGAATGTATGACTTGCAAACCAATATCATTCTTGGTACTTATCTGGACAAAACAACTGTCTTTATCAGGTAGTTGTTGAAGGGCAACGGTCATTGATGCCCGGTCAAAATCTATTTCTGCGATTGCATGACTTGCATAAGTGAACTCACGTATATCAGTGCTAGCTATGTTTCCAAAGCCTTACTTTTAATTAGTCCCTCCTTCGAAGAAGAGGGGGCATATTGTTTTGCTAATGTCGGTCGGTCGGTCGGAATGTCGGTATGTCGGTCCGTCCGTCGGTAGACCAAATGGTTTCCGATCATTATCTTAAAAGCTATTGATCACAGGGCTTTCATGTTCCACATGCTGATTAGTCTTAGTAAGGACAAGACAAGACCCTCTACTTTGGGTTTACTAGGTCAAAGGTCAAGGTCACATGGGTCACTTTAAAAAAAGATGGTTTCCGCTCATTATCTTAAAAATATTTATCACAGAGCTTTCATATTTCACATGCTGTTTGGTCTTGGTAGGGATATGACCCCTCTTGATTTTGGGTTTACTAGGTCAAAGGTCAAGGTCTCGAGAGTCATTTTTGTAAAACAATAGTTTCCGCTCATTATCTTGAGAAATATTTATCATAGAGCTATTGTATACCACTTACTGATTAGGCTTGGTTATGCCATGACCCCTTATGATTTTGGATTCACTATGTTTAAGGTCAAGGTCACAAGGGTCACTTGTAAAAATATGTACACATGCGTTCTGATCATTATCTTGAGAACTATTTATCACATAGCTTTCATATTTCACATGCTGATTGGTCTTGATAAAGATCTGACCCATATCGACATTGAGGTTATTATATCAAAAGTCAAGGTCAGAAGGGTCACTTATGTAAAATAATGTTTTCCCCTCATTATCTTGAGAACTGTTTACTACAGAGGTTTCATATTTCACATACTTATTGGTCTTGGTTTTGATTTTGTGTTCTTTAGGTCAAAGGTCAAGGCTCATTTTTTAGACCTATTTATGCACCGTTCCGCAAAATTTCAAACTCCGCTCAATGCTGTAGTTTTGTTTTGATCTTGTGAAGGCTTGTGAAGGGATTTTTTGTGTTTTCTAGGTCAGATTGTCACCTGACAATCTATTCCTAATCTATTGGATTAAAATTGACCATGTACTGTTATAAATGATAATGATTGACATTTGCGGAACGGTCCATTACAGAGCTTCCATATGTTATGTTCCAATTGGTCTAAGTAAGGACAAGACCCCTATTGATTTTGAGTTTACTAGGTCAAAGGGTAAGGTCACAAGAGTCACATTTGTGAAATATTGAAACATGTTTTTGCTCATTATTTTATGAGCTGTTTATCACAAAGCTTTTATATTTGACATGCTGATTGGTCTTGGTGAGAACAAGATTCCTTGTGTTTTAAGTCTACTAGGCCAAAGGTCAAGCTTACATGGGTCACTTATGATCAACTATGTAAACAGTTTCTACTCAACGTCTTAAAAACTATTGATTAAAAAGCCCGAAGGCACTTACCCCATACCTATTCACGAAGTCACATCATGTCAGTCATCCCTCTTATATAACATGAACCTTTTTAACAGGCTCCTTGTACATATTAATACACCTTCTATCAAAACCCCTTTTCAACAGAAGGCGCCAGGGGCGCATATGTGTCGTTCGACATTTCTTGGTAATTGTTACTTTAAACGACCGATTTCCAGCACAGGGGAGCAAAATAAAAATATTGTACATGCTCGTTTGGGCTCTATCGGAGAGAACAATTGCGCGGGCCTGTGTAGTGTGTGCTGTTTTCATGACACCAATGAAGCCGGGCTTGACAATGACGTCGCGTTAAAATTAGACCTACGTACGGTTAGCATGAGCGGATATTAAGTACACACAACCGGCTAATCACTGTCTGTGGGCTTATGTGACCACCGTGGTTTCCTATACTTACTGCGGCTATCTGAGAAGTTGGTCGCGTTAGTTTACTTAAATTTTAAAATGCAATGCTGTTATCTTAACGCTGTGACGTCAAGAGTACCTGAAATCGATATATCAGACGTTGACGTTCTCACAAAAAAGGTTTTAATAATAGGAATAATGTTTACTTTGTTATTGTACACTAACCTTTCTGCATGGGTATTTATTTTTGCAATAATCTGTATATTGTATAATTGTATAAAAATGCAATACACTTGCTACGTCTCGATGCGGTAGGCCAAACTCGATTAGATGTCAATCGGTTTGAAAGTTGAATACATGTACTGTTGCTATTAAGTGCCAGTTTAAATTTAGTGAAAAACTTTCATTTATTAAAAAGGTATTTAATAAACACAGTGCGTTCATTGTTTGACTCAGTATATATTGTATGTTAGCGGAAAGCACGTGATTCTTCAATAATCTCTATATGTCTGATACCCTGCATAAATGTATTGATCTTCTTCAATTTATATTCTGATGAGTTACAACTGAACACCAACACACACACACACACACACACACGCACACACGCACGCACACACACGCTCACACGCACACGCTCACACGCACACGCACGCACGCACGCACGCACACGCACGCGCGCGCGAACCCACACATAGCATTGATCAATTACCAACAAATATTATTTGGATAGGAACGGTATATTTTCTGGTTTAGTTGTTATGTGCACCTTTATTTTAATAATGTCCGACATAACTACTGAGACCGCGATAATTTATTCAATGCTAGCGTGTTTTTCCATAGACGTAGTACGTAGTGGATTTCATCTAAACGCAGAACATGTTATAAAATATTTTCGAGTTGACGCATTTTAATCAGCTTCGCATACAACGTTTATATAAGTGTTACTTTGTTAATCCTAGTGTTGTCAAATTCATAGAACTAATGAATAGCAAAAATTATGTTGTACTTTTTAAATTGTGCAAATTAATAGATGAATCATTCAGAGGTCGTCAAAATATTGTTATGAATGTTACCAGTTAACCATAATATTATTATAGAGGCAGTTTCCTATATAAAACCTTTACGAGCTAGTTATTAAGATTATATGCTAATATATGTGTTATATATATAACCCTTATATTGTTTCATAGTGCTTCTTTGTTTTGTACCTAACTGGACTGTTAAGTCACAATGATTTGTATTTGCTTATGTTAGTTAGGTGTAAGTTATGTTGTAAATACGTTGCATATTATATTATTATGACATCAAAAGCTATAACAATATTCATTTTTCTATGTGTATTTAACAAATTAAAACTCAACTGAAGTTCACCCTCATCCATATAACAACATGTTTACTATTTAGTAACTATTTATTGATGTCTATTTTTTATGCATAGTCATGTGATCTCATTATATCCATTATTTACTATATATATCATGTAACTAAAACACATGTTTGTGTTTATGTTACTAATAAATATGTTTGAATCTTGAATCTTTATATTTGGCCAAATCTAACCCCTTGGTCATAAGCAAGCCTTAATAGCTGCGCCAAAAAAAGACTATGCTGAAATCGTCTCCTTTCGATCTTCTTACATTGACAAGATAGACCAATGGAGTTAATTTTGACGTGAGGAATTTATAGGCGAATGCTGGACGTGTACCATAGCAAACGTCTACGTACGAAAACGAAAAGCAGACGCGCTACTAGGGATAGTGACAAGTATATGTATGACGATGTCAATGTGTGTTTAGCGATAACCTAAGGATACAAAATGAAAAGTTTACGCAATGTTTATTCAAAAATAACTTTTACTTTTTTGGTTTGGAATGTTTATATTTAATACATGTATAGTTGTCAACTCTGTTCATTTATCACACACGGAGTGACAAACAAGTTGGTTGTACTAGTACATTCAATAAAGCGTTCTTTGTTTCTGTATCATATCATTAATAATAAAACTAACGACATCTGTGTTATATATTTTATTCTTGTAAAGCAGTTAAAAAGCTTGGTAAGATATAAACAAAACACATTTGCATTCAAGGAATAATAACAGATGTGCGACTTTGAAATCTAAGAAACATTACTTTAAAACAAACATGTAAATGTTAAGAGAATTAACAGGCTTCAATAGTATTTGAATTATAGTTTTTCCAGTAATGTTAAATGCAAATTGCGGAAGGTAAAAGTCGTAGTGAGTATTGAACAAAATTCAAGTCGGTAAAAGAAAAGATACACACCCAGCCACGTATTTTCTATTAATGATCGAGACTCATCATGGTTTCAGCGTGTACATATACATAAATGTATAGATATACATGCATACACTTTGTTCAAAAAATCTTTATTTCCAAACTTGTGAAAACAGTTTATAACAGACTAAACCAATCATTATTGAAAAACAGTTGGTTAGGAACATCAGAGAGAAGTATGGCTTTACTTTGTACTCTTCCAGTAATAAAAACAAAATTACAAGCATGGGCGTCCATACAGCGTGTGTGCGCTTTAACCTAGTCACACATGGTGGTGGATACCATTCTGGTTTCATATACATGGCAAGTGCTGGCCCACAAAAATCCACAGCGGTATCTTCGCACACAGACTTTGGTGGGAACCTCGCGAGCCACGCAAGCTCTTTTCATGCGGTTTAACAGCCCTTCTGAAAACATACGAACATCTCACTGACTGTGTGGAATAAACATTGGCATTAAACAAGTTATAATATTCAGTACTTAAAAGTGTCCTTCTGACTTGTTTTTTGCTGTATTCGTCTTATTTCGCCCGCAACACCAGTCGTTATTTATACCAAGTATGGACCAGGTGAAAGGCACTCAACATTTTTCTAAGATGGGTATATGGCGTTTGTACAGTGCTTGATAGGTTTTTATAGTTTACCGTTCACTCTAAAAAGCACGTTGTTATCAAACAAATTTCTATTACTCATAACAATGTTCGGTAAAATAAAAGAAGCCCACGATTTCTTAAAAAAATACTATCTTAATCCATTAAACGACAGTGATGAAGCATAAATCAGTTATCAATAGGTGACATTTGTGTAGTTCTTTAAACTGCAATAATTAACAGGAAACATACGAATGTCTTCCTCCAGGTCGTACGTTCCCCGTGCGGAGTTGCCTCTTTCGTCATCACACTCAGTTGGATTGAGCTGGTGCACGTCTCGGCCCTCACAGCGTTCGCGAACCTCCAAAGGAATGGCGCTGGTCACTGGCTCTTCCACGAAGCAGACGTGTTGGTCTGCAGCCTGGAAAAACGTCGCATAAAACCTAATTATGTCTTCGACGCATTTAAGACACGTTAAAGGGTGTTTTCTTGGCATGTTGTTGGAATAATGATTATTGGTAGAATAGGCATTGAACTAAGTGAAACCCTGTTGTTGTTTAAAGGCTACTTACGCCCTTTGCAAGACACACTTTATCGTCTGCTGGCATGTCAAGCTGAATATTCTGTAACATAAAAACACGCCTTCAATGTTGATGAAGTTTGCGTAAGGAAAAGCGCAGCATTTATCAATTGAGCATCAGAATGGTGATAAATAACGTCACAACTTTGACGCACTCACAAGAGCGGAACTAAGTTTGAAACCAAACATTATTCTAGATGACCAGAACTATTTAACCACACAATAATGTCTACAGCATTAACATTATTCGTTGTATTGTTCAAAGCGCCCGAAATTAAGCCCATGCCGGCCTTTAAAAACTGACTTAGTGTTTAGATTACAAAACATAGTTAAAGACAAACCTGACAAGAATGCCATTTTATTATGTCAACATATTCAACCATTTGACGTGTGGTTTCTTGACTTCATCAATGTACACTAGCCAATTTCGCACAACGGTTGTTTTGTTATAAACGGATGTATTACCAGATGGTTCAACCTGACGACTTGGTTGAGAACTTTGCCGTGTGAATCGACGATGTCCTCTACGGTGACGGCATCCGAGTCTTCTCTCATCTTGGAAGCGAGACCAAAGGCGTTCACTCTGGTGTCCATGCCGCGCATCATGTCCTGAAAGGGTAGTATAAGTGTTTTATTACTGTGTACGAAACGGTATTTTACGTAAGGAGATTATTTTCGTTAACTATAACCTGGCCACCCATGTGCTAAAATTTTAAATCATGTCAAATCACAATCATGGAATGAAACCAGGAGAAGACGGCAATGACAGTCGTAGTCCCTATATTAACATCTGATTAGATAGGAAAGATTCTACACATTTATTAAATACAATGTATAAAGAAAACACTACTTTAGTGTTAAATATAAACTTGAGATATTTGTATCACTATCATAGTATTCTTTTCATCCTACCATTATTTTAAAGCACTTTAATAAATTCGTTAGTTAATCTTGCTTTTTTAATTTCGTCGCTATGGAAGCTTCTTTTAAAATGGATCAAATAGTCATTAAAATCACTGCTTCAGTCATAAAAACAAAACACAACCGAGATATGGTTCACGATTCGATTATTCTTTGCACACTTGTTGATCTCATAAATCTACATTAAAGTGATTTTTCTTCGAAGAAAACATGTGATATAATAATTTAATGTACTGTTTGCGGTTTTCATTTTAAGTTGTTACGATCGCGACATCCGACGGTTTTTAAAAACATTTTTGGTCGCGATTCAGCTGTGTTTGATTATTGAGTTTTATGGCAGACCTTTTTTAAAATTATCTATAACTTGTTTAAACAGATCATACGCTAAACAAATATGATAGAAAAGCGAGTGCAATCACGGAAATAACAATCAACCGTTGTATACCTTTGTTTTAAAAGTAATTTCAAGTTAAAGATAAAACAACAACAAAAATACAAAATTATACTTACATGTTCGCGATTGATCATTCCATACGACAAACCAATCAGACATGCTACTAGCAGTAAGATCTTCATTTTATAGCTCTTTCTCTTCAATCACTGAAAATCGCATGATAAAATTTCATATTGCTTTTTTATAAAATACGAATGCTCATTTTTCATTTTAAGCCATACCAGCGAAAGAAACGGCAAACACTTAAACCATGATCTTTTTTCACCATCGTCATTATCATCATCATTATTATTATTATTATTATTATTATTATTATTATTATTATTATTATTATTATTATCGTCATCATCATCACCAGCAGCATCAGCAGCGACTATTTACTACTACTACTACTACTGCTACTACTACTACTGCTGCTGCTGCTGCTGCTGCTGCTACTGCTACTACTACTACTACTACTACTACTACTACTACTACTACTACTGCTACTACCACTACCACTACTACTACCACTACGTACCACTACTTACTACTACTGCTGCTACTACTACTACTACTACTACTT
>Ga0224511_10004691_pt1 | contig 10436 bp, 3 predicted proteins | sample SF_May12_sed_USG_2_FD_169988 | JGI IMG/M metagenome (GOLD analysis project Ga0224511, IMG submission 169988) | Sediment microbial communities from San Francisco Bay, California, United States - SF_May12_sed_USGS_8_1 | ecosystem: Environmental > Aquatic > Marine > Sediment | place: USA... | reverse complement strand
TCAAATATGTATGTTTTGCAGGGACGGAGCAGAACGCAGTGGCTTACTGTGTGTGGTGTCGGTGGTCCTTGAACGCATGAAGGTGGAACAAGATGTGGCCATCGGTCATGTAATCAAGGAGCTTAGGAGCTATCGGGAACAGATCATTCCCAGCCTGGTAAATACGCTTTTATCATTTGACTTAGCTTGATTTACTCAGCATAAAATGTACGTCTCAGTTCTTTTTAAAAGATAGTGTTCAGTATACAGATTTCGAAGAAGTTGACCAGTTTTATTCTAGAACGAAATGTGTTTATATATTTGTAATCCGGTAAATGCTTTACATGTAGGTAGATGTGTGTTAATAATGCGTTTGGAGGTACAGAGCCTAAGCTCATTAATATTTATAGTATTACGTATATTACACTGTTTACACATCTTCAATGAATTCATTACAGATATGTTGTTTTGTTTTGTTTGATTGTTTTTAACTGTGACACAACCCTTTTTTCTGATTGACATTCAAATATAATAGTTATTCAATTATATAAATGTATATCAGTGGCCTCTATATTGTAGGAGCAGTTCCAGTTTGTACATGACGTCGTAAAGGAGTACATTCTGGAGAATGAAACCTACTCCAACTTCGTCCATGAGTAACAATCCGTGCAGACGAGTGTTACATGAAGGGATGAAAGTTCAGAAGTAATACGTTATATGTTCTGTATGAGGTGATTTCTAATTTTAGCTTTAATTGTTGAAGATAGTTGATAATAAAACACTGTTGAATATGTGGGTTGTTTATATCAATGATAACGCTTGCTTACATTTCGTGCAACTGTAAAACTTTAAAGTTAAGATGTAATATTTGAAAGAGATACCCATTATTTTCCACGTGATTAATACAAGCGTTGTTATGTGGTCAATTATAAAACAACGTTAATATATCCAATACCAGTTATAACGTTCGCTAAACATTGTGGATTAAAGACAGTGTGTGTGTGTAAATGGACTTTAAATATGTTGTGTCATAATAATCAGGATTTAATTCCAATATTATGTTTACGTTTTAAGTTAAAAAGTTTTATTTGTTTAGTCAAACACGTTCTCCTGTTAAAAATTTAAACTGTGTTCTCAAATGTAAACATTTTTGTTGCTGTATTTGTGTTTGTTTGGACCCTTCCCCAATTGTTGTTATCGTTGTCGTTAATAGTTGTGATTTTGTTGACAGAATAACAAGGGAAACAAAAACGTTTATGCAATTGGTAAAACCAATCTTATACGAGTTATTTGTAAGTCATCTACTAGTGTACTTAATTCTAAGGGCTTACTCAGTTTAATTATACATGAGCATATTATTTTTAAGATGTGTCTATCAGTTTGTGTTTATTATGTTATAAACATGTTTATCTGGCTAGTGTATAGGAACCACATTGAGGAGCTTTGTGTATTGAAAACGATTTAACTTTAGTTTATGTATTGAATCTGTGTACCATTTTTATGAAACAACTTAAATGCTTTTATTTTCTTATTTCTCATTGTAAAAATGATTGTGAATACGTGTTTTATGAATGAAAAAGACGTTATTACAAGAATGTAACATGATAAAATGTGTTCTAATGTAATCAAAATAAAAATTAAAATGTTTGTCCTATATTAACTATGACATTGAATACATACCCTTACATTATTACATACATGACATAAAACCTGGGTAAGCGAAAACAGACCACAATGTATGATTGAAATGAATGAATTGTAGCATAATTCACAAAATATTTATTAGACATTACACATTGATTATAGACACATAACATAATGTCGAATCGAAATTTAGTGCGAGCTTCAAGTATCTATTACATAAACACTCGATATAAAAAGGAAATAGAACAAACCCTGTTATAGGTTATTTCTTGCATTGTTGTGTAACGAAAACATTACGAATTAAAAACAAACACGAAATGTCACCTTTGGGAACAACGCACATGTGTAAAAAGCTGGGTTCCTAATATGTGTACCAAACAGTGCAGTCTAAACATGGGAACTTGTGGGACATTATAATTACACGTTCACCACGCAATGTGGGAAGACAACTACCGTTGTTTCATAGACAACCGCCATAAAATCCAAACTACAGTATTGTCATCTGCATTTAACATTGTGTATTATTTTAATGCATGTATGTTTCATGCTCGAGTCTAAACATGCGACAGACGCTATTAATTTTACGCAAGTACATGTGTACCGTCTTACGCATTTACTTAACCATCGACAGTTAAATTATGACATAATTATTATATGTACGCCGGTTTGTCTGCTTGTGTTGTGTTTATTAATTCCTTGTCCTTAATCAACAGTTAAATCGGCGCCGTCATTGTGTATTTAGTAATATTATAACATAAACACAATTAGTTCCAAGTACGTTCACCGAAACAATAGCGCGATAAAAACCTAAATATATGAAAATCCGCATAAATATAACATTTAATTTCCTCTAAAGCGTTTTACCAGGCATAATGGTAACCAGCAGACGACAAACATGTGATTAAAAGGTTATAAAATACTTAAATCATGCAATACGTTTCCATTCATGCATTGGTCTCAATACTAATACATTTGCGCAAGGCATTGCAAAGAATGATAACTTGGAATATCACTAATATTATTGTTTCAGTAGAACCATTCTGCGAATGTGCTGACTTTGGTCGAGAAACCATGTATACGTCAGTCTGTTGTTATTCAGTCATTTTATGCCACGGGAAGTACTGTTTGCTCTTATGCATAATTGGTATGCCAGAAAAATGTTCTGAACTAGCATGTAGCCTTTTTCGACAATAAATAAATACATGCGCCGCTTTTTTGAATTCTGTTACTCTAAGTAAATTAGGAATACCGTTGGATATAATTGGTCTTTGGAAGGCGGATATAAACTTAAAGTTGACAGAATCCAAAGGATTCATGAATGTAACAGCATCAAAGAATATTATATTTAAAGATACATGAACAGGCCAAGTTGTTATCAGTGTTGTTGTTTTTAGTTTTGAAACAAGTTTAACCAGTGTGCACTCTATTTAAATGAGGGGAGGTCAACAATATATATTTACACACCTTTACCGCTTTTCCCCGATATATTTATTTAAAAACCAGTGTTCATCATTAACATCATGGTTGAAATATTAAATTCAACAAGGTATGAGTAGGTTACAATGTATATTTAGACCATTCACAACTCGTTAATTTAATTTTTAATCGACGAAGCTAGTCAGGGTCTGTAATACTTCAAAACGATATGTATGTATTTTATTGTCTTACCACTGTTCACTAATGTTGCAGTATGTTAAGCTAACTAACTGTATCCATATTGCAACAGAAATTGCAAACAAATCATGACAAAATTTTCTTTGGACCAAATAAGTAAAATCACATTAACAACAAAACAAACAGACACAAATTAAAACTTTTGTCAGAGCCAGGAATTAAACTCATTCGGGACATCTGATGCGTTACTTTTAGACCACCAAGACAACTACTCGTATTATTTGTAGTCATGCTATTGATATATTCATAACCTCTGACCTTTACTTTGGCAACCACAATATACATGTATTTAACCACAAACATGAAAACGTGCCCTATTGTTAGTTAAAACCGTGTGGTGAAGCCCTTACTGTAATCTATTGATATCAACAAAGTATAGAGATAATGACTAGCAATAGGTATATGCATTTAAATGTTTTTACGTTAAAGGTTTAAACATAAAATCAACACAGCTAAACATGGGGGCAAAACTTTTCCACAAAGCCGTTATCTCTGTAGAACTTTAACATTAATATACAGTATAGCACTATTTAGCAGTTTCTCACATTCGGGAAATCAGATTCACTGCAGGCTTAAAATGATATGAAAACAATTTAAGTTAAAAGATAAGGCATATCACCCTGATATATAATTTATATATATGGATATGCACAACATAGTCTACCGACAAAGATGGCTACCTACTAATCTTACACAGTTTGATACACGGGCTATTGTTATTTACGTACTACTTAGTTAGATAGTCGTGCGCCGCTCATCACTTTTTCAAGAACTAACATGCGTGTTTGAAATTATTGCCAGCATTCAAAGCTCCATTATCTTCTGTAATGCCCTTACAAACAAATAAATATGACCGGAAATAATAAAAACAATGTTATTTCGAAATAGAAATTTGACAGCCTTGAAATATTTATGTTAGTATATCATCATACTTCGAAGGACATTAAACGCATTCATCGTGAGTGTGTGCCTTAGAAGACATCACTGGCGGCATCATCGAAACTATAGCGTAACGACACAGAACAAAATAGTAACTATAGAGTTAAACATCTAAAAGAGATGCTGTTTGCGAATACGTTACCGTACTGTAACATCCGTTTTAGAAAAACCTATATAACGTTAATAATACACTGATAGTTTGAAACACGTGTGAATTTCAAACGCTACGCCAAAGCCTTGTGTAATTATTTTAGTTCAACTTGAAACAAATAATAAGTTCAACTGATTAATATAAGATGTTCAAATCGATTTTAACCACGACGTAAGGAAGTATTTTAAATTATACATCGAAGTAGCACAGGTGCGCTTGACATTACTCATCCAAAATGCTCTTAGCACAATGAAAAGGGTGGTAACTGTGTAAAACGCGTTGGCTTTACATAAGATGGGTTGTCTGGCATGATGAAGTGTCAATAAGGTGCAGCCACTCACACCAAGCACGTTTTCTATATTGAATTGTGTAGTCGCCGATTAGGGTTACACACAAACAATCAATTGTAATATGAAACCATTTGTATAGCAACTGACTATTGTAGTAAGATAAAGGGGCATACCGAGTGCTAAATTGTAAAACAGTTATTCTGAATATATGACTTGGCATTGCCCTTGCAACAGCAAACTGAAGAACTCAAACGAATTCCCCGTGTAGTCTAGCATGATGCTACACGGGGTGATAGCTCTCCGAATTCCGATAGAGGCAGCCACATTTATTGTTAAACTTCACAAATGTTTAAAGCAATGCAACATGAATAAAAAAAAGCAAGCAGCATCACGAATACTTCATAGATTAAATCTTTATGGTTAATTGAGTTAAGCACATAACGTGGGTGTTTGATATCGCTGAAAGATCAACTGCCACCATTTTACAAAATTGCTTTCAACAAAAACATGTTGATCGATCAATATGTAAGATTTTGAGAATTTTTATTAAACATCATGCATTAAGTTCCAACAATGTATACTTGGTATGTAAAAAGTGCCACTATTTACTTGAACCTAACGAAAATAAATTTTACCATTGCATTCGGGTTGAACATGATACGCATTTCGGTATTTTAAGTGCATAAGCAAAACTACCTTATACATGTCTTGCAGTTAGTATATTATAAAGCGAATTAACACATATATTTATCTTTTGTAAACATAGCAAAGAATAGAGACGCATATAATTAAAGCTGTTATAGAGCTATAATTAATTATTCATTCGTAACTGCATATCAGCTACAAATCTAAAAATCTTTTCATCTTAAATCAAAATTCATACGCTTTTATCAAATCATCTATTTTTTTATAAAGTGTATTACAGTTTTAACATTTGCAATACTGAAAATACCGCAAACGCATTTGGTTTTTCTTTTAAGTTTACACTTGAATAGACAATGTAATTGTTGTATTTCATTCCCAGCACATTCATGAGGTTTCAATAGGTATCTTTAACTTAATGGTATGTATGTAAAACATGGTTTGCTACTGAGTTGTTACTGTAATATGTATATGTTAATATTTCAAAGAAGCAGTATTTAACTGATGACAATAGACCTATTCGGCATCAAGTGGTGGACTAATCTTGATAAACGTCCCCATTCGGTTTTTACCTTGCCACATAATTGTTACTTATGACTACTTTGTCACACAATTCATCATACAACAGCAAAAATATTAACACGGCAGTGTGTAGAAGTAATGTTGTACAATAACTTGCTTATCATGTGTAAAATATGTTGTGAAATGGACAAATAAATAATTATTTTGATCTCGGTCAATAATGGTGTTTGCGGTCCATATCAACAACATGCTTCACAGCTAATAAACCAATTAAAACAAAACTATTTATTACATGAAGGATACATTTCATTTAACAATTGAAAGTCATTTGTATGCAAGAAATTCTATATTTAGGTGGCAATGAAGTAGTTTGAGTCAATTTTATATAATTTTCGATGTAGATATTGACCTGTTTTCTTTAAATACACCGATCAATAACAACCAAAACAGGTCAATATCTATATACAATGACTCGAACACTTTGGAGGTGTAAATTATAAAGGGTGACATTTATCTATAGTTCAATATTATATATGTACAATTGCATTTTAATATTTATTAAATTCAACTTTCATTAAGAATATATCACATGCAATTTCTTTAACATGCAACGTGCAAATGGGGAGTTAATAAATAAACAAAGCGTTAAAACAGTATATAAATCCGATATATTCGTGTAGAAAAAGCAAGTGATTCGTAAAAAAAATTGCTTTTCACCATGCAAATATCTTTAATGTGTTTTTCTACATAATTACAGTTTATTTACAGTTTTTTAACACGCAAAATGTCGTATTTGCATTTTTACATTATAGAATAGTACACTTTGGTATATTGTCTAACATACATATATTCTTGAAAGAGATATACAAAGTTAATAATATACATGGTGTATATTTACGAAAGGTGAGTTATAGACCTCAAGTGCTTTACATGTATTGTCAATAACAACAGCACCCACGTTACAATTTTAGTCATACTGATACAGTTGTTACGGTAAGAAGTCCATTTGCATTTTGTTTGTTTCCATAGAAAAACATTTTACATTTTAGATCATGTGGAAGTTTCAAAATAAAAATGAGATATTTATTCTATGATGCTATCGTACATTTTAGGAAATATATTTGCAAATAAAATAAAAACATTATCTTAGTTTGTTTCCGTTAAATATTTAGCAATTTTGTGAACAAGATACTTCCTATGAAAAGTTTGGGGAGGGAGTAACATACATGTAGATAACGTTAAGTACTAAATTTAATAAATATTTGTTTGTTTATGGTAGATTATCTCAGTTTGTTTCATGTATATTGGTCTTAACAACGCGTGATTAAACAATCCTCTGTAAGCCTCATTTCGGTATGTTTTGTTTTATCTCATCTCTCTTTTGAATGTGTTTGAGCTGTTGAAAAGAACACTACTGTTGATGTTGTATTTCGTGATTATTGTTTGCATAACAACACAACTCCATTTTGAGACTTACAGGAGGAAAATGTTTATCAATTGTCTTAATACAGAAATAATGCAAGTTATCTTCTCAGATATTGTTTTCATTCGCAAGAACATTCTGTGCGTTTTTATATCAGCCTACAAGGTAATATATGTTAGTAATCTAATACTAACATTGACAGAAAATGATATTTTGTTATCGCGGTTGGAAGGGAGTCAGACATTAGAACGGAAAGAAGATCGTAATTATGATTCACTGCATTACAGTATGACAGGTGCGTCTATTGCAGTCCGTCGTTTATCATACGCAACATCATCCATGTCGCTGTTATGCGAATAGGAATTCCCTGTTTTATCTCAAAGATTAACCACTTACAAAGTTTTAATTTCTGCATAACGTATACATGAGGATTTTTATTCCCGCGACGTTATACCATAGTTTTACATGAGTGTTTGTTAAACCAATAACTATGCATATTTTATTAGTTCAGTAATATGAACGCCGAAAATCGACTTGTACTTCCATATTTAATCGACGAATAAATAAGTGTAATATTGATATATGCCTGAATTCATTCATAGTATATTCATATGCCTCTAAAACACCAACATAAAACGAAACAAACACTAGAAAAAGTATTCTCTGAAAATACAAATATATACGAGAGTTTTAATTTTATGTTACGATGTGACAGGTGCTCAGCAGCCATAGATTGTTTATCATACAAAGACATATACAATCACTAGTTAATCTTTATTAATTTTCGAAAATATATCGGTTGCAATAATAAACTGATAAAAGGGAAAGCCCTCAGGAAGCATAGCCTGCACGAGAAAACAGCAGCCTCGGTTTTATTGAAGCTGTTCATCAGTAGTAATGAATGATGCCACACCACTGACGCCCCCTAGCGCATGAGCGGTACTCCATTTTCAAATGTAAACAACATACAGCCGCCACATAGGCACTAAACACCAGCTGTAGTAAGTAATATTAAAAACCATGTTTTGTTTTTGTTTTTTTGTTGTTGTTGAAAATGCATATAAATAATGGGTCACTTTACTTACAGTTGAATTTTAAGCGTTAATAAGAACAACAATATCGTCATTTGTAACATCTTGTGAAATAATTAAGGCATAACACCCTATGCTATATCATACGTGTTGGTAGCCCATTTCCATAGAAGCTAGCTTCTGAACTAAACTTTGCGCTATGGAATAAAGGCACTATATTGTTAAATGTACACTGAGAGGCAAACGGCTGTTAATTGATATTATATTAAACAATTTCAAATATAACTAAAAGAGTAATCAATCAATTTAAAACAAACTATAAGTCTAAACGAGTAATTATATTATGATAAAAAATAAGTTTGAAAGTGCTTACTTTTATATCTAAGCCTTGTAGGCACATTCTTGTGTTTTTAACTGATCATTTCAAGGTGTGAAAATGTTTCATGCGTTACTGCATAGACTTACCGCATGATAAGCCATGTTGTCGGAAAAATACATAACGAATTAATTTAATATATAAGATATTTTTTCCAAATATAAACATGTACATGTATCACTATATTTACAATACCAGGCATATGCATTATAGTGATGATACATGTTTAATAACATTGATTTGTAATAATACAATGCTCGTGCAACGTTTTGGACCACATGTTTTTCACAAATTCGTTACGGTCCCCACATTCGTGAAGTAAATGTTTAAAAACAGGTAAATGAGTATACATATTGGTGAAGAATTTGTTGCTGTTTACAAATACAAATTGTGCATGAATGAAGCAGGTTTAGGACAACGAAAAAGTAATCAGCGTATTTTCCTGGAAATAATCATTTCCTGGAAATAGTTAAATATAATTTCAGAGATGTTCAATAAAGAATGTTGTCAACTATGAAGACATTTCAAGTTTGAGGACACAATGACAAAATGGCCCGTGCAAAAACAAACACACATAACAACACAAAACACATTAAACACAAGACGCATCAGACATTTTAGACACAATAATTTCATAACAGTATTAGACAAAACAGTTTCTTATTGCCGAATAATTATCACATCGTCTTGGGGAAAGCTTAGCGTTACATAAAACTTCTCCGTTTTAATGACAGTAATAAATTACAAATGTGCAAGACAGGTTCCACAAATACATTTTTTGTGGTCTAATTGACAAATGACGTGACAAAAAAATCCCACACTAACTGTGTTTTCCTTGCACAAATTAATATCGCACATTTAGTGATAAATATATTATAGTATCATTATGTTTGGTGATGTCTCCGTACTGTTCAGCCCGATATTTATTGTAAAACAATTTGACATTAATAATAATTGTAGTTAATGTTCATGTACTTAATAATATTCAATAAGATTGTTCTGCATTTAATATTTAGCTGATAGTTGTTAACAAGTACATTTTATTTCTTAAAATATCTTTAAAAACTCACTTAACCTAGCTGAAAGTTACACGCGTTTCAACATAACACACATCAAGCTTGTATTGGCATTAGGTATGAAATGCCTTATTAAAAACACGACATTGTACAGTTAACCTTTTTGATGTCAATCGCCAGGCATTTTTATAAATGTTATTGATAATATAATTGGTAACCGTTATATGTTTTGTGCTCAGTAAATATGATACACACTTAGATAGCTTATGATTTTGACAGTATAACTATAAACGTAGTATAAATTATGTACTGTAGAGTTACATATTTTGCTAGAATTCAGATGACATGAAGTTGTTAATTGTGTACGCATGGCATACAATACGCGCCTTTTATGCTTTATTTAACTAATACTACAGTACAGCTCGCGTTTATTTCCCCATTCAACGCGTTTTCAACCCGTTTAAACGGCGTTTTCAACCCATTGTCGTTTAAACGCGTTGAAAGTGTTTAAACGCCGTTGGAATGCGTTTTTTTGCGTTTTTTAGCGTTTATTTGTAATGCGCATGCGTCAAAAACGCTGATATGCGTTTACGACATTCCAAAGTCCGTTTTTTTGCGTTTTCCTGCATTGCGCATGCGTTTACAAGCGTTGGAATGCGTTTTCGACATTCCAGAATGCGTTGAAACCCGTTTTTCTTTACTGCGCATGCTCAGCTGAGTTTGTTTAAAACTCGGGTGCTGCATTTCCA
>Ga0224511_10004690_pt1 | contig 10437 bp, 9 predicted proteins | sample SF_May12_sed_USG_2_FD_169988 | JGI IMG/M metagenome (GOLD analysis project Ga0224511, IMG submission 169988) | Sediment microbial communities from San Francisco Bay, California, United States - SF_May12_sed_USGS_8_1 | ecosystem: Environmental > Aquatic > Marine > Sediment | place: USA... | reverse complement strand
AGAATCTATGAAAAGAACTTCACTCTAACTGTATATTTCAAGCATTTATAACGGCACATTACCCATGCAATGTCCAATGGATTAGAGATAAGATTTTAGGTGATAATGTAGCCTACTATACACACAATAAAGCATTTTTGTGTTGTAATACGTGTATTACAATAACAATAATAAAGTACAGGAAGGGGATAAATTAAAAAATTTCTACTGCGCCCTTCAGTTGAAGTTGGATTATTTTATGAAGGGTTTACGCCATGGAGACAGAGACGACGTTCGGCGGGAAAGACGCGAACTGAGTCACTGATAGTTTACGCAACGTTATAAAGTGCCTAAAAATATTTTGGACGTACAAATTATAAAGAAAATGTTTCGCACGTTCTTTAAATTTCTATGTAATAATAACTGTTCATTGACCATTATCTATGTTGTGCTTGAAGCCATGGTTAAAAAATCCACTTATTGCCAAAATGTTTTATGAATTTAAAGTGTATACAACTTTGCAAGGATTGTGTCAGAGGGAAAGCGTTGATATTTTATGTGTAATCCTCAGTTCCGCAGAACTTCCGTTTCCTCCCCTTTCTTTTGTTCGTGTGATAATGTGTATCGCAAACAGGATGTTTGTATATTATAGGTAAGATTGTCACCTAACCATCATAACTCTAATCCACTTGAATAAAATTGATCATGAACTGTTATAAATGATCATGATTGACAATTGTGGAAATGTCTATTTTCTTCATAATAACGTGTTTAATTCTACATCATCGACATTACTACTTATTTTTTATATTTCAGTGACCAGCAATATATTAAATATAATGAGTTGATATCATCACCATGTCAACATTATGTACCACAAATCATATTCTATTGCTGGATATGTCAAAGCTTTGCACAGTGTACATGTAACACTTTATCGCCATCACAGGGCCTGGCGCAAGGACATGTACGGGAAGTTAAGGTTTTCGCGGCCATGCAGCACTCCCACCTTGCTGGACGCGCAATCACCACCCACCACTACCGGAACGGCACGGAACTTCCGCCGCTCATAGAAGATCCCACCTACGACTTCAACTTCCAGGATTTCCGGAAGCTTCCAGAGGAAGTGACTATAATTCCGGTCAGTTCAAGGCCATCCATAAGTGTTTTACACTTGTCTCAATAGAGATTCTGTTTTATCTGGTATATTGGTCACACGCACAAACTAACAATATAAACGATGAAAAACAATAAAACATTATGTTAGTTGTAAGCTTTACTTTGTGAAAGCAATGTGTACAACATTAATTTATTGTCTATTTCAGGGTGATAGTTTCCGAATGGACTGTCATTACAATACGATGGATAAAAACAAAGCACTACTGGTAATATATTTGCATACAAAACGCACCAGGAAAACATTCCAAGTCGACTATATCTTTACATTGAAAGCATCCTATGTTTATGCTAACAAAATGGTACGGCTTCAGATTGGTAAATACTTGCGTTGTCTCAGTTTGATTTTTCGGAAAGGCTACTACTAACGTTGTGATTTAGAAGCACTGCTCCAACCTTTAGTCTTATTATACAAAAGACATTCTATTTTCAGGGTGGTTTGACAACTCAAGAAGAAATGTGTCTTGCATTTGTTTTCTACTATCCCAAAGTCCCCCTGGTTAACTGCATGTCTTCCACAATTTACCAGTCGCTCCACGGAGATGAGGCCAAGGTAAATCTGGTAGCATATACTGTTAAATCTTTTTTTTTCGTGGGCATTTACTAACATAAATTCAAGATTTTTGAGGGATTTCTTATATTTCGGACATTTCGTAAAATAGAATTTCAAACAAATAAAAATGATTTAACAGTGCTTAGACTCTGTTGATTGAGTATGGGAATATGTACTGTTTGTCTATTGCCAAGGCAGATGGGGCCTTCTGCCCTTTCTAAACGACTACAGTAAAATCCGCTTATGAGGAACTTTAGGGACCATGAAAATATGTTCCTTATAACCAGAGTTCCTTACAAACCTATAGTGAACTAGTTCCTTGCTAAAAATGGAGAATGAATATCAGTTCGTTATAACCGTAAGTTCTTATAAGCAGATTCCTTATAAGCGGATTTACTGTATGCCATAGTGGTCAGTAAACCTAACTGCCGTGTAGCTTTTCCTGATGTACACGATGACAAGACCACATTATAACACGATCACGTAGAAGTTCAAAACTTGACCTATATGATAGTATTTGTTCTTTATAACCGAAGTTCCTTACAAACGTACATGTATATAAGTGAACTTGTTCCTTGTAAAGATTGGGGGATGAAAACCAGTTCTTGATAACAGAAAGTTCTTATAAGCAGATGTTCTTGTATTGTAATTCTTGTACTGACAGGTTCGTTACGCCATTGAGACGGCAGACTGGACGAACGCAACCACGGTAGACTGGTTTAAGCGGGAACAAGAGGGCCTGCAGTGGGTCTGGTGCGGTGGGGATGACCTCAAGGTGGGTCTACAGCGTACAAAATATACTTAAAAAATATATAACTTCTTAACTGTTTTTATGATCATTTGAAGCGGAAATAATGGTAGTGTTTTATGGTCAAATTAGTTTTTTGCATTCATTTGTAAAGAAAATTTCATATTGGTAGGGGTGGGCCAATATATGTTGTTGTTTTTTTTAATCATTATAAGTAGTATTTTTTCTATTGCCAATAGGTTCACACTAATCAAATATGGTAAGATTGGGGATTCAAATTATGTATTTCGGTTGGAACAGTCCAATTTTTTTTCAAAATGGCCGCCAAAATAGGATAAAAAATGACATATGTCTTTATAATTGTTAAACTCTTCCAATTAAGTGTCGATTTATATGCATTTATTGACTTTATAAATACAAAGGGCATATTTAAAACATACTTTAGCTATTTTTTTAGTTCAGATGTGTCATTTAAGCAAACGTTTCAACAAAATACTAGCAAATCATCATTTTTATACTAAAAACACATTCTGTCATCAACTTTTATCAATTATATCCATATAACACTATCTAAAACAGTATCTGGCCTAATTATGTTATATTTAACAGTGTCAGAATGATAATGATTACTCAAAGCATTCAATAGTAGTGCATCAACATCCTTGTAAACTCTATTTGGGTCTTATGGTGTTTAATTATATGTGTCAATTCTTTATCTAAAAATGTCAACATTTTGAAAATACCACCAAAACTAAGTTGTTTTGATTCGCCTAATTTGCCGTTGTTGTGAATGGTAAAAAGCATAATATCTCTAAAGCCAACCAACAGCTAGGCGACACAACCTATTTCAAACGGCTAGATCAAGACCCAACGTCTGACCTCCAGAGACTGCTAAAAGAAAAACCTACTGAAATGCTCGCCTTAAAGAAAATCAGTGAAGACAACATCGAATATCTCACAGTCGCAAATCGCAGAGCAGGCCGATTCTATCTCCTCTCCAAAATCTACAAACCTGGCAACCCTGGATGCCCAAATGTCTGTGCAAACGGTCACCCAACCAAATGGATCTCAGAGTTTGTTGACCTACACCACTTGTCTCTTGATTACCATCGTATGTCCAAGATACCACCAACTATCTTACCGAGCTATCTCCAAGCGACATATCCTAAGAGACATTGCTTGTCTGACTTGATGTTGTGTCCTTATACACCAACATACCACATGAAGACGGCATAGAGGCATGCAGAGAGGCGAGGAACACTAGAGAATCGATGGATCCCCCGACCAAATCATTAGTGGACCTTCTTACCCTTGTGTTGAAATGCAACATTTTTTAATTCAACGGAGACCATTACCTTCCAGTACAAGGTACAGCCATGGATACAAAAATGGCTCCATCATATGCCAACATTTTCAAGGGTTATTTGAAAAAAACAGCTGCTCATGTTAGTTCGTCTAAAACCGCCCATGTGGCTGCGCTTTACTGATGACATTGACATACAATGGCGCCATGGTCGCAGAGATCTACATGTACATAAATTCTTCGACATGGTGTACGCATTTCACAAGACCATTAAATGCACAAGCTAAATCTCAAACCATAATCACGTATTATTGGATACTAAGTTTCACATTGAGGGGAGCCAGTTGGTTAAGGATCTGTATTCAAAACCAACAGACAGTCACCAGTATCTGCTCCAAACGAGTTGCCACCCACGCCACTGTTGCAAGAACATCCCATAAGTCTTGCTCCGAGAGTAAGAAGGATATGTTCTCAAGAGGCTGACTATGAAAGACGCACACACGAGTTGTCTTCTCATCTCTGTCGCTGTGGCTACAAAAGCAAAAATGTGGACAAGGCCATTACCAAAGCAATCAACATACAAAGATATGAACTCCTAAAATACAAATCAAACACAATCCATAATACCTTTTATAGTAACGTACCACCCTGATCTGCCCAAAATACAAAACATTGACAAGCACTGGCAAATCAATGAAACAAACACAAACTCAACTGTATTTTCCCTGAGAAACCAATGATAGTATTCAGACGACCAAAAAGCCTCAAAGACATCCTCGGCAGGGCAAAGGTCAAACCCAGACAGGACAGTCGCAAAGGGGAGTCAAGGCCGTGCAATACATCACGCTGTCAAACATGCAGATTGATACCTTTTGCACAGGCATTCAAATCAAAATCTGGGGCCATCTCCACAATAAAAGGATGCCACACATGCAAAACGTCTATCTGATGATGTGCAAGGTTTGCAACAAACAATAGGTTGGCGAAACGTCTATGGCTTTAAACAAGCGGATGAACCTGCATAGGTCGGATTGGAAAACTAGGCAGTTCATTAGGTTTCAGTGAATAGAGCCACAAGTTTGATAATATCATATTTTGTTGCATCGAAGCCAACAATACGTGGACCGATGTGCAGCGCAAAATGCGGGAAACCTACTGGATCCAGAAACTTAACAATCTACATCCATATGGAATCAACAAAAACGATACTTGAATTCCCAGCTTAAAATAATAGCGTAACCAGCGCCAGTCTGTTTCACATCTTTCAATATACATAATGATTTTATTATATGTATTGTATTTTTAAATTTAAATTCAAAATGAATGTAACATATATTAATTGTTATATTAACATTAAACATATGTTCTTTTCATGATAATCCATATGTTATTAAAAATATTCCTTTATTTTTTCATTTAAAGAACATTTTGGCAGCCATTTTGAATATCGTTTGGTTCAAAATGGCTTAATTTAACCAATTGGCACATATCTAGTGCATCTATATAATATAGGTGTAAGAAGAAGCAGAATTTATACAAGAAACCACATAAATATAAATAATTATTACGAAATATCAGCAAATTTAATGTAAAATATGATTTTTGTCGGCCATTTTGATAAAAATGGACTGTTCCAACCGAAATAAAAAGAAATTGTTGAAAATTTGACCGAATTTATTCTCAATACACTAAATGGCAATAGAAAAAAATACTATTTAGAAAAAAATCAGATTGGCCCACCCCTATTTTTTTATTGGAACAAATAGTTCATGTCAACCACTTTAAAAGATTGTTTTGTTCAATTGGTTTTCATGCATTATATGACTAATGATATACATGTACTACGTAGATCTATAAACCATTCAAAGCACGTGTTTATTTATTAGACGTGTCTAACAAGTTGTATATAAATGTATGGCTTTAATACCGGTCATGTTCAGTATACTTTTAAAGGGGTGGTTGTATTTTATGCCAGATGTGTTGTTACGTACATGTATCTATGTGTTTAAAAAAAAGTAAACAGAAAGGTATTTTGCTTTCCTTCCAAAATCATTGCAAAATGTTTTTTTTCCTGCAGCTCCCAGCAGACTTCAACTACTACTACTCCCCAGACTACCCGAGCCAGGCGTACTCACCGCCTGACGATTGCCCATAGATGACGTCATCGTTAACACTCGTGACAATCAAGATGGCGCTAACATTTTCTGACGTAGACAAAAAGAGACAGCATTTACGTTTTAAGAAAACTCCTAATGTATTGGCGTTGTATTCATTTAAAACTGCATGTTATACCCACTTTCACTTTTTGCATAAAACAAGCTTAACAATTTACTTCGACACGTTGTAGATGGTTAACTTTTTTCTTGGTCTCAGCTGTCTTTGAATTTGTTTTCCGTGGAAGTTCAATTGGCTTCAACGTTATTTATAGATCTGTATACTGACCATAGTTTTAAATAATAAAAGATTTAACCACAAACAATGACATCGTTAGCAAAATATACGTTTGGTGCAATTCTAACGGTTGTATGTTGTTAAAATAAACAGATTGTATGGGTTATGATCATATATGGATATATGCATTCGAGATAAAGATAGTACAGCACATTATATTATATATATTATAGCACAAAAATAAATATCCTTTTAGTTCTACTTGTATTGTGTAATAGACCGAGCTATAAACTTATAATATATTTGATTTATCTAACTTGCTAACCAGTGTAAACGAAAGCGTTGACCAAAACTCCAGAAAAGTACGACACGCGGTTAAATTGATCTTCACGCATTTCACCAGTGTTCAACATTTCCACCCAAACTCTGCTTCCAGATTTTAAATAGACAATGGCATCACTTGTGCTACACACGTCGGCTTTTTCTTCAAAGTCTGAATGAACAGTTTCAATTTGTCCATTTACCATCACGCTATAGGATACGTACTTGTTCGTACGCGGACATAGATGTACTGTAAAAAGATACGATCCGGAAATTGGGCTTGAAAGATGCCTGTGTTGTTGTCGTAACCGTTTCCATAGTTACGAATTATTTCAGTGAATACCATAACGTTTCCTTTTCCTGGTGATGTGTCTTTCAGCTTCGATGACTTGAATAAAACAGACTGAATGTCCGTGTCTGCAAAACAAACCTGATTTGCATGGAATGTATGATAGTATTTGTAAACAACAGTCTATGGGTCTGTTTAATAATTTAATGTTTAGAATCAATACGCTTTTACAGTTAAAAACCTAAACTTATTTAGTTTTAAAATCGGTTTCAATAAAAAAAAAATTAATAAAAGACTTCTCCTTATTTTCCTGCTCGAATAGCCCACCTTGATATTGATCTAGACGGGACTTCTGCTCCCTTACTTCTGTGCGCATGTTCGCCAAGGCGTCCCTCAACTGTTGCCTTTCTTCCTTCATTTGCTCCACTTGAAACTCGAGGCGAACCATTTTCTCCAGCAGCTTTTCTTCATAGTGGAATCTCGAACAGCTGGGCTCACTGCAGATCACCGCAGTGCATTGCAACAAAACAAACACAATTAAATACATAGTTAGTTCCTGCATCATTTAGCAGCGGCTATTTTCAATAAATAAACGCGTCGTTTGTGTACTTCTCGTTCAAACTACAACGATTACGATATACTAGTAGTGATAAGCAGAAAACGGATTGTGATTGTGGAGAAAATATATGCATAAATTGCTTTATCGCTAAAACACACTGGTTTATCATTAGTATTTTGAAATGGAAACGCTTACATTCTGTACATATACTGCTATTTTTAATAGACAAGTTCAAAATGGAGGTTATACACGAGAGATATCTCTATTAACATGAAACAGTGTTAATATATAAATAAAATCATATGCGTCTTATTTGTTCCAAACTACAAGCGCACCCCATGCAGCTCTGTGGACGGGGTGTTGAAATCAGAATCAAAGATTATGAATTTTGCATTATTAGGACCGGCAATATTTCTCTGTGATGGCTGGTACTTGATTTTGTCCTAAGACTGGTGTGTAGTCGCCTTGTGTTGGTTTCCGGGCCACAGAATTACTAGGTGGCAGGAGCGTCAGCATGTTTATCCACCGATGTGACTTCGGCCTGCTGAAGCGATCCCATAATGAACCTTTCCTGACTGTCGATCGTGATTATTCATAAAGGTTTATTACCCATTTAACTCCAGTGTAATATGGGTATTGTTATCATTTGTTAATTTGACCTATATAATAATCAATTACAAAATGGATGAATATTTCCTGGTTTTTGTTTGTTTTTGTTGTTGCTGTGTGTTTTTTTGTTAAATCATCACATGAACCAAAAGACAGGAAGTATCGGGAGGAGATGTGATTTTGACCGTGCATTTCTTTTATAATTAGCTTACACTTTTTTCTACAGCGAATCGTCTGCCTCTGACTCAAGAAGGGTAGTTCTCAGTTATTCCTTATGGTACTGGTAACAACTCAATAGGTCGGCTAAGGTTCACAAAAGGGTAAGTTGGTTAACTGGCCGCCGTCATCGGTGATGAATATGTGTAATAATCATAAGAAACAAACAAAGCAATTTAGGGAGTACAATGCAATACAGTGTAACCCAGAAACCACGGTATTTCTGTTTATAAAACGCCGTAATACCTTAAAATTAAACAAAACCTGTTACACGTCATGTACATTTATGTGCAACCAGTAAATATTTTACAAAAAAAAATACAGGTAAAACATTAAAAACATTTGAGTTGACCGCTTATTACTATTGGCAAGTGCAGTTGAAGTTAGATCTGCTGCGTACAGAAAATTATTGTATTCGCTGGCAGAATTGTAATACATATAACCATTAAAATGTTGTCTTTGGCATTAGCATGTCGATAAGCCGTTGATTGTATTGGAAGAACTGCCCTGTAAATAATGCAAAAGTCTGAGATATAAAGTCCAGTCACCCGCGTTTAAGGATCATTTCTTATCTTAACTTTGTTAGTTTAATGTCCACCTGGTTTTTAAATTGACGGCGCCGTTGCGCAGTGGGCCTTTGCTCATTATATTTTGTTGTTGGTGCAGTTTATCTTTCGGCTCGATACTAAGATATTTTCGTTTTTGAAGAATGTACGTTTTTAATTTTCATTAATAATTCATATACGTGTACGGTAAAACATTTCAAAACATATTGTTGTTAACACAAATCTCACACAAAGCCGCTTGGAAATACAAACAAGACAAGTATTACCTCATTAACCCATGACACTTGTGACTGTTGTTATCAGTATATTATCTGACTACAATTAATTTCCGGAGGAAAACATAATCAAACATCATGTTCAACTTTTAAATATTCACAATATGGTGCAACATAAGCAAGCGTTTAACAGACTCAAATGGAACGAACTATTCTTTTAATTTATATGCTACATACAAAAATAATGTATAACACCAAACGCTTATTCACGTGAAACATTAATCAGATCGTGTTTGATGTATAAGCGATCGTACAAGACCATGATAGAACGTGTGAGATCGTATGAGACCGTATATACAACCGTACATGAAGTCCACTCCACGAGTGTGCACATACGTTTTCAAACGGTCGTCATACGACCATTACGGTTCAAGAACGAATACATGGTCCAGTACGGTCAGATACGGTCTAGTACGGGTATTCACGGTCTCATTGTCTTTCAGTCTTATCATGATTTCTAATTCCGTTATTCTGTCGGCTGTTGCATCTGTCATTAATTGTATGACTATAATATAGATGTTTCTTCGTTGAAAACTCGAAAAAATATGAACCACAGCCATCAAAATAACTCAAACAAAGGTCAGCGAGACTGTATGTAAACCCTGTGAATGTCGGGTAAATCGAAAATGACCGAACAATACCGTACTTAGAACCGTTAAACAATGTATAATAATCGTATGCAAATTGTGTTCAAACCGTGACAATCCTTCCTTGACAGAGTATATCCTTGCTTTATTCGTGATACATTCGAGTCTAACTCGTACCAACCAATTCCCAGGCACGGTTGGAGCACAATACTCGTACCAATCAACCCGTGTACAACCGAGTATACCGCATGGGAACCGTGTACCCAACCGTGATCTGTGTTAGACAGGCTTTAGAAGTAAAGGTACTTTTTTTATCCTCAAAAACATATTATCGCACGAAGCAGTTTAAATTAGGTCAATTTAAATGTTTGCTTAAAATAATGTTCGTTGAAGGGAAAACCATTTCTTAAATTTATGCAGTTTGATAAATGCTATCGATAATTTTGTCGCTTTAAGATTGATGAAGAAAAAATAGACTAGACAATTGTCTGTACATTATGATCAAAAACTGACTTTTGTCATTAGCAAGTCTTACATCTCTTAAATATGCGTTGTAAGAGTATTCAACGCTGCGGAATGAACAGTGGAACCCGTGAATGATTTAGTTTAATTTTAAACTCTGTCGTTTGTTGTTCTTGGTTATATCAAACAAATTCATTGTATCCAGTGGCGAAATCAAACTGCTCATACAGGAAAGAGAACTCCTTGAAATGTAAACTTACCGTTTAAACGATCCATCATTGCCGTGTTCTTCCTCAGTTCTCCTTCCATTGTGGTCATCTGCATTCTGACTTCTGTGCGCATGTTCGCCAAGGCGTCCCTCAACTGTTGCCTTTCTTCCTTCATTTGCTCCACTTGAAACTCG
>Ga0224511_10004689_pt1 | contig 10437 bp, 12 predicted proteins | sample SF_May12_sed_USG_2_FD_169988 | JGI IMG/M metagenome (GOLD analysis project Ga0224511, IMG submission 169988) | Sediment microbial communities from San Francisco Bay, California, United States - SF_May12_sed_USGS_8_1 | ecosystem: Environmental > Aquatic > Marine > Sediment | place: USA... | reverse complement strand
CAGGTTTGTATCATACATCTATCCTATCTGAGAGGTGTTATTACAGAGTCATTAAGGTACGGGTTACACCACTCGGCTGTCATACTTGCAGTGTTATCATCATTTTAGTTCAGACCCTTAATTTGCGCAGTGACAATTCCTCGTTGCCATCATCTCGCTTTCGAGAATAGGCCTATTATGTCACAGGATTTAAAAAGTTTTAGAAGTCATTTGGATTTTCAAGATTGTGCCCGTACACCGACTGACACTTTGGAAGAATTAAACTGGTTTAATTATGCATTCAAAATCAAACTTGAACACAAACTCACCAAAGAGGTGAATGATTCCAGAGAATTATTGCCAATAAGTCTATTTTAGATCCCAAAGTTTGGCTACCCAATGTAACAACAAAAATTGAGTGTTCTCTTGATGCTTTGGTCTGGTCATAATACCACTACAGATACCGCAAATGATTCAAGGTGTTCAGCTACCAACAGTAAATTTGACAATGATTTGGTTAGTCCCCTACCCCATGCTCTTCTGCTACCCAGGCTCCGTGTGAGGCCATGCAGTATTATCTCGTCAGCTAGATGTCACAGCGGTATGTGATTTTGTAGGCTCCCTGGACAGCCAACTGTTTCCCGGTCAGTAAATACTCAGTAATTCTCACGAATGATGCTGGTGGTCGAGAGACACATGACACGCCCACAGCACAGGTCACGGAGGTGACCTTTACCTCAGGCGGTGGACGTACACTCAATGTTACAGTCCAGGCTCAGTACAGTGGTACTCGAAATATCAATCCTCAAATCAGTGACCCGATATCACTGATATTACCTCCCCAAGGTAAGATTATATAACACTGTAACTGCACTCTGATATGGCAAGATGAATCTTGCCTCATCAGGTCTCAGCGATTGGGAGAGGGGAGAGGGGCGGGGTAAAAACCAAATGGAGTTTTCCCTATAAGGTCTTGTCATCACTTCCTGTACTTAATCAAGCACCTGGAAACATATAGGATCCAGATTGCCTGGATTATGGCTGCCACAGCTATTGTTTTCCAGGTCATAGCGTTACACCATACTTAGCCGTGTAGATAATTTTCCCCTGACTGTATTTTGTTACTGTGACAGGCAAACAGGATAAGTAACTGAACAGTATCTTGCTAGTGACACACCAAGGTGCTGGCCCTGATAAATCCGTATGGGGGAATCATTTCTACCGGGGGAGCCACTGGGTAATGCGACTGAGCACGGTTTATTGCATAATTTGCACCGGAACCTTTAAGCAAAATAATTTATTATGCCTTTCTACAGTTCCTAGTCGACCCAGAAGCGTTACAGCGGTGGGGAAGGATTTTCAGTGTATGACAGTTGGATGGTCTGCACCAGCTCGTAGTAACGGAGGTACCATCACTAACTATCAGGTGAGAATTAAAATAAATAAAATACCTCATCATACAATAGTGTTTATGTACGTCTTTATTTCCATTGTGACATAAGGGAACTTCACTGGTACCTACTAAATGAGTCAATGATCTACATGAGGCTGGTTCTGGCAGAATGATGGTGTCCTGCTTTCATCGCTGCATGGATACTCTTCTCATACTTCTCAGTGTTCAGGCCAACAGAGAAGAAGTGTCAATGCTATTCCATATATCTCAATTAAACTGCCCTTATCGCTTCAGCCCCGCCAAACCCCCGCCCCATATCTGCAGGGTTATTGCCTTATTGTCTTTTCTCTATAGTATCACTGTTACCGAGGGACACCACCCAGTCCAGTCCAGTGGAGGGATAGTACACAGCTGAGCGGAGAGTATTGTGGTTTGCCCCAGTATAGTAATGTAATCTGTACTGTGAGGGCCAGTAACAATCAGGGATATGGACATGAGGACTCTGCCTCAGGCAGAACTAAACCATGTGAAAGTAAGTTACTGAGCTGCTACATCACTGATAATTTATATGTTATCAGAGATACCATACACTGTACATGGGGAGACTAACTAAATCTCTGCTAGATAAGTGAGCGTGATCCGTGGAGGTAGGCAGTGATAAGACTGAGCAGGAATGAAGTGATGGCTCTGTAGATAACATACTGAGTCTGGTTTTAGCACCAGTTTGTCATGTCCGTTTGTTAGCTCCAAATTCCCATGCTGAATAGAGGAGGCCGACCGACCCATGGTGTCACCTTATCAATTAGGGCAGTCACGTGAATGCAGAAATCCTAACTCATTGATTTGAGTCTCAGAAGGCATGTTCCAGTAAGCTTGTGATGGCTTTGGAATTTCATGACATCATATTGAATCGCCTTCCTGTTCAGCTGATTATGACGGTTTACCATTCCTGTTACAGAACCTACAGTACCACAGAATGTTAATTGGTCTGCAGTTCTCAGATGGACAAATGAGGGTGAAGCGCTGTACGCTGTAACTCTCACCTGGGCGGTAGGTTCATCCTAGTAGCTTTGTACACCTCGGTCTGTCACAACACAGATAATATCGGGTACTCATGATGATTAACCCCCAGTGAATCCTCTGATCACTACCCTATTGCCACACCAATGTCCACTTTTGCTGTTGGCATCAGAACACCCGATATTGGGCAGGGCCGACTTGGGGTAATAAAGGGAGTATTTTACTAAGGCCGCGTATCAGCTCTAATTCCTTTTTTTGGGTAATTTAACAGGCCCCGACTGCAGTAAACTGTCACTCTATAACTGGTTACACTGTGGAGATGAAGAGAGGCTCGTCCTCTGTGGCTACTCATAGCCTAGAAGGCTCGGTGTATAGTGTGGCTATATATAATCAGGCTGAAGCAGGACAGCAGTACACTGTACTAGTCACTGCTACTAATAATGATGAGAAGAATAGTGACCCTGCTAGTAAAACTATCACTACACAGGTGCAAGGTAAGTTAAAACTGCAAGTTATAGCCATGACACGCTCAACTGTCAGGTTTTTCACTTAATGCACTCAGTCACAGATGAACTACAGCTCACCTCTGGATAAAAACAGAATATGTACCTATATATGCCAAACTGCATTCTTCATGCTGGTTTAATGGTAGTACACATAGTTGTGTTCCTTATAGCACTGACTGTAGATTCAGTATTTGATCCAGTAAAATAGGTGAATACTTAGGCCTGAGGGATGGAGAGGTGCACTTTATAAGATTAATAATAATTTTACGCTTATGAGGTCCCCCAAACCATAACCGCCTAATAGATGTAGGTTTAGCTACCAGTTGCTCTTTGAGCTTCTCTTGTCTCTTACAGCCCCGAGTCCACCTCGATCACTAGCTCTGAGTAGTTCATCACCGAAGTGTATCACAGTAATATGGCAGCCTCCTGCTCACACTAATGGTAACTCCACTCTACTTTACCAGGTAACGGGTTATATCTGATTATTATGTAAAAATTACAGCTGCGTGGTTTTACTTCAACAACATCAGAGCAGACTAAACCATAACTCTGGAATTCCCTGCAGGATTGTCTGACTGTCTATCTTACTCAAGATATCATGCTGACTATATGTTTACTGTTGCCTGTAGCAGCATAACTTCTATTGTCTTACAGAAAAGCCTCAGCACTCGGTTTATTTTTGCAGTACCGCTGTTTCCTAGCAAGCATCGCTAATTATAATGGGGAATGGATAACGGCAAATTCACAGACAGCGAACTCCTGTGGCTTCTCACCATACTCACCAGTAAAGTGTGAAGTTAGAGCCAAGAACTCTCATGGCCCTGGCTCGGTAGCGACATCTGGTACCCAGAGAACGCAGTGTGCTGGTAGGTGAACTCGCTATCCGTACCTTATTCTCATACTTTATAATTATTGTTTATTTCCGTTCTGCTATTTGGTGCATGCTTTATCACATAATAGATGTCTTTAGTCCAACCCACAAGGGGCTGGCAGATTGAAAACAAGGCTTCGATCCAAATTCGATAGGCGCAATGTGTGAGCAAGATTTCCAATTGGCAGTGGTGCAATTGGCAGCCGATATTCAAGCCCTCCATTTAAATGTTATAGATCTTTTGTGTAGCTACTCAGTTTATTACGCGCAAGCTGCATGGGTATTTTAAGGAGAAACTCTATTGCACTAATGAGCATTTTTTGTTTCAGCACCATCAGCCCCACAGACCATCACTAAGACTCATGTTAACTCACTCCAGTGGACTGATGAAGACCAGGCTCTGTACTCCATCACCATCACTTGGCAGGTACTGCTTTATATCCCTATCTGTCTCAAGGATTGAAATCTCTACAATGATGCCCCAATTTATTAGCAGACCCATTACACAGTTCTTATTGTTTGGGTAGATGCTATGGAAACTCATCCAACTTCCAATAGACTGTTACACCTAGGATTGCAGAGTCTCGGGTCTGTTAGGTGCGAGAAGCCCACAGGAGCACTCCCAGACAGAATCAAGCATGAGCTGGGATTGAACCCAGCATCTTTTTAATTTTAAGCCATGGGCTCCACCACTGAGCTACCCCATCATTAGATTCTTTCTTTCCAATAGGCTCCAGCACAGATAAACTGTGAATCTATCACTGGCTACGCGCTCAATCTATATGAAGGAGCCACGGAGATAGACATGAAGTCAGTAGCTGCCTCAGCAAGAAGTTGGAAGTTCAGTAAGCAGCTGGGGGCAGGAGTGTTATACAGTGTGAAGGTAGCGGCTACCAACAATGGTGGAAAGACTACAGAATCACAGACAGGCCTCTCCACCAGCCCTGTGCAAGGTAAATAGAGAGTAGAAACATGCTCAATTCACTGAATTCGGATTTAAAAAAAACAGTTTTTGCTGCCTCTCCCACGCCCACTGTTGGCATTTAGCTAATTTATTGCAGAGCCCAGTCCCCCACGGTCACTCTATGTCAATGCAACCTCAGCTGAATGTGTCCGAGTGACATGGCAGAGACCACAGTATGATAATGGTGCTCCTGTTTCCATGTATGAGGTAAGTTATTTGTAGGCTACGCTGACAGTTTGATACTGGATAATGGTTACAGATAATCCCAAGTTTGTAATGTGGCGCGTGTACACTTACTCCCAGAAGACAATTGTTGAATTCATCTGCTACCTACTAATCTTGTGTCTGTGTCTACCCCAGTGTAAGTCCTTATTCGAACTATACCAGAGCAACAGCTGATTCAGTGTGAAGTACCAGCTACAAGACTGGACGAACGGCCTTTAGAGGTCGGGGTCAGTCAACTTTAGCTATTAGTTTACACATCCCCTGTCGAAATTGGTCTGCTTTTAACGACAAGCAAGAGATGGGTCTTTTACAACCGTAGAGTGCTCTTGACCCTAATTATCCACTGGTTGGGACTGAAATTATTTTTACCGTGGTGTTCGAAAGCCACGCTAGTAATTTGAACTGAGAGATTTGCTACAGATCCATGCCAGAAAAACACCTGCCGGCAGTGAGGCTCAAACCTGCAATCTTTAGAATGCAGAAGGGGCCTGGATAGCTCAATTGGTAAAATCCTGCGCTTATATACTGTATTATTGGCATTATGCACATTTGGCAGCAGCATAATAATTGGCTCAGCCAGTTATCAAAAAGAATGTTCAAGATTACCTAAACAGTGTACTGTGGGTTTGTGTGACCATGGGAAAGGATTGGAGCTCCCAACCAGTAGATAAGGGTCATGACCCCTCCACTATGATCACTCCAATGTCGACCTCTCACTTTTTGATAAGAGCAGTTAGGTTCCCGGCAAGTGATGTGTAAACAGATGACTGAGGTTGACCCCAACCCCCAGGACCACAAGTCCAGTCCCATAACTGGCGCTTCACGCTGAATCAGCGGGCGCACTGGTTGAGTGGAAACAACCCTAGGCGGCATTATGCTAACCCTGCCCAAGCGGCAACTTTATTTATTGCGGTCTTTTTCGCACAGAGACCCACAATATCTTTGCACATGTCTGTAGTATCGCTGTTATGTGACCAGCAACACTGGCAATGTGAGTTGGAAGGGCACCAGTCAGCTCACAGGGGATTATTGCAATTTTCTTCCCTACTCTCTGGTACGCTGCGAAGCAAAAGCTAAAAACACTGATGGATTCGGTCGCAGTGGATTATCTACTACAGCTGCAAGAACCTTGTGTGCGAGTAAGTGATTTGGAACTGGTTGGGATAACGATTTAGATTCACCGTGGTTTTTCAGACAATTAGGAATTTGGAATAGTTCAATTAAATGTATGTCTGGTCAACAAATCCACTAGCCTGTTAGTCCAGGCCCCGTTGGCTTTGAGCTACTTGACATTCTTGACTTAAATTATTTCAGATCCTGTTGCATTCAATCCATCACTGACTGAGGATGACTACAATGGGAAACGTCGAATTCGAGCACAGTGGCAGGTATGTCTCAGCTGAGATCAGCCAAGTTTCCTAAGGGTATGTATGAAAAAATCTGCATGCTTTTCTCTGAGATGGCAAACCTCTGTCAAGTACTCAACAGAAGTAAGTTAGCAGAAAAGTAACTGACTACTTGAATGATGTAAAAGCAGCAGCTCTAGAGCAACAGACTATGGACACACTGAACAAAGGCCACTTTTTTTCTGTCTGAGCCCTGCCAGTGAGCGTATACGGCCATGTTTTGTTAGGCCACTGAAGAAGCAGGTCCCAAAAAACCCTACACAAATGTTGAAAAAGGTCATTTCGTGAGTACATGCTAACCAGTTCACTAATACTTTGATGCATGCATGACCTAAATTATTTTTATCCAAGCCCTCCACTGTGAACTGTGCTAGTCTGGAGAATTACAATGTCAAGCTACTCGCCTCAAATGGTACCGAACTTCAGGCGAGATCTACTAGTGACCAATCGGTAACTTTCACCAACCTTCCAGCGGTGACTGTATTCACCATCAGAGTAACGAGTACTAATAACAAAGGATTCAGTAACACTGTCAGTGTTAATCAACTTACTGGTCATCTTAGTAAGTATTCTTCTGTTTAACCTCTCGATTCTTTCTGAATTCACTGACTGGAATTCTGTAAACCACTTGAATAGTGTGGATCTCGAAAGCTTTTGCCCACACTACAGGTTCAAAGAAGATGTCAACAGCAGCATCATGAAATCCGTTCACTTCTAGCTCCTCTATGCCTCCATGATTCGTGCCCCAGGAATCACCTATTGATAATATGGTCATTTGTTCCACTCATTTTTACAGAACCGGATCCACCGGGATCTGTTATCCTCACAGCTACTTCATATAGATGTGTGATGATAAGGTGGGAATCACCAGGGAATTCTCAAGGGGAAATCCGTTCCTATCAGGTGACTGTCCATAAGATTCTAATTCATGGTGAGGTAGTGAAGCAGGTGAAGTGTGGCTGTATAGCTGAATGTTTCTATGACAGGAAAAGTATGTATTGTAAGGATGGAATTCCCCGTGATTATTTCAGACAAGACATTACCGTGTCTGCCAAACAGCAGAACAGACATAACAGGGAAGCAGTTGAGCATGGGGAAATGGCGATTTTAGGTGCACATGTAGAATGACATGTGCTGGTACTGGAACCTGATATTGGTAACGGTTGGTAATAAAATTGACCTAAAGTGCCATGAAACCTGTAGGTTTGATGTCTTTCCCCTGCAGACTAAATGCACTGGAGAGAGCAGCTGGACCAGCTCAGCTGTCACGGATAGAAGTAAAGAAATATGCAGATATAAACCTCTCACAGCAGTCACATGCCAAATCAGAGCCAAAAATGATTACAAGGATCCTAGCGATGTAATAAACAAGATGGTGACAACTCCCTGTTTACGTAAGGATTGAAGACGGCCTTTTTCAAACAATGAGTATGCAATCTCCATCATGTTAAATGCTGAAATTCACAAGTTAGAATTTCTTATCTACAGCGCCCGATGAACCCGCAGTAACTCTCAGTCAGGTCAATGAAACAGTCGGAAGCAGACAGAGAAAACGAATTGTTGCCACCTGGCAGGTGAGCACTTCATAGTCGGCTTCTTATTCCCATCTTTCAGCTGTTCTCCAGTATACACGTATAGAAGGGAAATTTAACAAACCTCATGACAACACAAATCAAAAAAAGACAATCCTCATGGTTGCATGGTTTTGTTAGTGAGATAAGCACAAGTACAGTGTGAAACTTTTTTAGGCTGTGAATTCACAATGTAAAAGCCTGCAGGCATATGACGTGGAGATAGTGAGAGAAGGGACTGTGGTGAACACGACCACAACAGAGCTTACACAGGTGGAGTTCAGGAATCTGGATGCAGCGACCACGTACACAGTAACTGTAACAGCTATTAATGATGATAATCAGACATCAACGGGATCTACCAGTCTACTCACCACAGAACTAGGTACCACAACTACACGTAACCTAACCTGTTTCATGCTGCAGTCGATCTAGCCTAGGCTGCAAGTTATATTAAGGCTCTAAACTGTGAGCTTTTACTGCGGTGTGCTGTTCAAATGTTTCTGTTTGTTTTCAGTGCCTCAGTTTTCTCCCAGCTCTGAGATGCAGAAGCTTAACACTACCTGTGTTCGATTGTCATGGCAACCACCTACCTATCCTAATGGTCGCATCGTCAAATATGAGGTAATGTATCTCTGCTTCGGTGGGGAGCTTCAAAGAAGTGTCCGGTTGTTAAGTGTGTTAAGGTTTGAGTGGAATGGTTACATAGGATTAGAAAGCCTAACCGGATGAGTTTTAATGCAGATTTGTCATCACTGTCCGACGAGTCCATTAAACCAGCATTACAAGCGTGTGGTATTTTCCGTGGTACCTCCATAGTTAGCCACAGCTCTGCTAACCATAACAGATAAAAGTCACATCAGAATGAGAAAATTCTCCATGGTGGTGTTCCTGACATACAATGTCTTACTGACATCGAGAGAGGCCCGATAGCTCAAAGGTGGGAAGCATAAGTTCACAGTTCCAGGAATTCTGGTGGTGAACTCTAAAAATTTTCAGACAGCTGAAGCCTCGCCACCAAGCTGTAAGAATTAATTGCCCACAGTTTTCTCTTTTCATTGTACAGAATCCTTGATCGTCAACCTAATAGTAACTACGGTATAGTCGATGTAAGGTTTGTCACTCTGTTGTGATAAACCTTGCGAGGCCTTATCAGAGAAAGCTTTTCCAATAATCACTGCGGCTGAATAGCTTTCGCTCTTAATCTCACCTCTTCATGCAGTATCTGTGCCGGGACAATTGGAGTGGTGAAACTCTTGGTGATGAGAGGGAGGCAGTGATCTGTGGCTTCCTCTCTGGTAGCAGAGTAAACTGTACAGTGAGTGCTGAAAATGGAGCTGGACGGAGTGAATCAGCCGCAGCTGTCACGTACACAGACGTTGAAGGTAATTGGATAATAACAGGATAGATCAGACCTGAGGTTATCGAACCTTGATTTGTAGATGCCATCATTATGAGCTCCTGGATGAGCATCAGGCCCGAAAGATCCGTTAAAGGGGTTATGATTCTGAGCCCTACCATGAACAAATGGGTCCAATACCCGGTTCAAATGGAAGCTTAGATATAGCCCTATCTAACGTACATTCTCAGAACCCCCAATGACGTGCTTTTCGGACCCTGGACGCACCAGAATTGGCCTTGAGATAGGAAATTTACACAGAGTTGTTGGTGTTTGCGTGGATTTCCCAGCTTACGCGCTGATGTTTGGAAAATCCTCTTACAGGTGCACACTAGACTTGTAGTTACACAAGTCTTTATAGAGAAAATGTTCAACAAAAATATAGAAATAGGGTTTTCGAGTGCAGTTTTTCACCTCTGTCAGCGGGCATTAGTGCCATTATTGCAAATGATACAGGCCCGAACGTAACGGCCTCTATTTCAGGCTAGGAAAAACCGTCGAAGCACTTCTCATAACTCATAAGTTTTCTCCAATATTACGTTCAATTTGAAGTTCTACTCGATGTTAAAAGGGGGTGAAGATCACTAGGTCTCTAAGTTTTAGTGATTAGATCCCATTTTACTTCAATTTGGGCCATTTGGGCCATAATTTTTGAGTAACCGATATTTGGTTTGTGGAAAAAGACCACTCACTATCGCTGCAATGAATGCGAAGTTGCCTCCCTTTAAGAATGGTGAGCAAAACTCCAAAATTGCATCTACCATCGACCATATCACAACCCTTATGAATTATGATATGACCAGGGACACAGCGGACTATTCTCGGTTCATGAATTCAGGCCTAAATGTGTGCCACTCTCACCTGGGTAGCTGTCATGTTGACTATCATGAATTATCCCCCTCATCGGCCGACCATTGTTTACGAGTGTCGGGAAATGGTTATTGGAGAAGGTGCTATATAGAAACAGCGGTTACTACTATTACATAGGAATTAGAGATCTAGATGTTAGACCCTCTGGAGAACTCTGTACTCCCCACAGAATTCCCATTATGAGAGAGATTACACTAGCCCATTGAGGGTTTGGCATTTATCATTGATATCAG
>Ga0224511_10004688_pt1 | contig 10438 bp, 3 predicted proteins | sample SF_May12_sed_USG_2_FD_169988 | JGI IMG/M metagenome (GOLD analysis project Ga0224511, IMG submission 169988) | Sediment microbial communities from San Francisco Bay, California, United States - SF_May12_sed_USGS_8_1 | ecosystem: Environmental > Aquatic > Marine > Sediment | place: USA... | reverse complement strand
TAAAAGAAAACGCGTGTGACATGACAAGAATCAGTGTGTATGGTTTAGGGTTTGTTTATGGGAGGACAGGTTTTCCTCAGAGTTACAACTTTACTTCATTTTGAACGAGGCCATCAAGCTGTTATCAACAGTAAGGGAGTCCAAAACACGTAGTATGCGAAAGATATAGCCCAGTTGCGATTATCAGCAGCCAAACATTGTGGCTTTAACATATTATAAATTAAAGAGAGGTTCAAACAAAGAATGTTGTAAACAATGTAGATATGTCAAGTTTAAGGCACCATGACAAAACAGCCATACAAGCATTTGATAGTATTGCGGGCAATACAGTAGTACCCTACCGGTCCCTCAAAAAGTTATGGTCCGGACACGATTTTGCTGCAAGGTCATGCCATGACCTTGACCTTTAAGGTAGCGACCCAAATGATGCGCGCGACATGTCGTCTTAATATGGCGATCATTTCTGTGATTAGTTTTAAAATCTGACTTCAAAAAACAAAGTTATGGGCCGGACATGATTTTGCTTCAAGGTCATGCTGTGACCTTGACATTCAAGGTAGCGACACAAATTTTGTGCGTGCTAATTGTACACATTGCTACGTATGCACGTTCCAAATGTCATGCGCCTAGCTTTAATAGTTGTTAAGTTATCAAATGATCCAGATTTTTAGCGGACAGATGGACTGACGGACGGACGGACGGACGGACGGAGGATAAACCTATAGTTTCCTCCGGTGTGAACACCGGTAGGGGGTAAAAATTTTCATTAATCATTTGTTTTTTGAATTGAAATAATGAACATATTTTCAAGCATAATTTAAACTGTATTGGTTGAAAATAGAATAATGTCTTGTTGTTTGAACGACAGTTGAAGCTGCTTCGTTCGATATTTATACTTTGATGCTTTTTAACCAGGTTTTCAACGAAAACCGGGTTATTGTAATGCTGAAGTCTGCGGCGGGCGGGTGGGCGTGCAGGCGTGCGGGCGGGCGTCAACTTTTGGTTTCCGCTCAATAACTTTAGTTTGCTTTGGCCTATTGACACCAAACTTGATGTATGGGTAGCTTATATCAACAGGCAGCTTTGGGTTGCTACCCAGGTGACTGTGATCAAAGTCAAGGTCAGTGTTACTAAATATAGAAATTCAGTTTCCGCTCAATAACTTTAGTTTGCTTCGGCTTTTTGACACCAAACTTGCTGTATGGGAAGCTTACATCAAGACGCAGCTTAGGATTACTACCCAGATGTCTGTAATCAAGGTCAAGGTCACTGTTACTAAATATAGAAATTCAGTTTCTGCTCAATAACTTTAGTTTGCTTTGGCCTATTGACACCAAAGTTGCTGTAATGGTAGCTTAAATCAAAATGCAGCTTGGAATTGCTACCCAGATGTATGTGATTAAGATCAAAGTCGATGTTACTAAAAATAGAAATTCAGTTTCCGCTCAATAACTTTAGTTTGCTTTGGCCTATTGACACCAAACTTGCTGTATGGGTAGCTTACATCAAAACGCAGCTTGGGATTGCTACCCAGGTGTCTGTGATCAAGGTCAAGGTCACTGTTACTAAAAATAGAAATTCTGTTTCCGCTCAATAACTTTAGTTTGCTTTGGCCTATTGACACCAAACTTGCTGTATGGGTAGCTTACATCAAAACGCAGCTTGGGATTGCTACCCAGGTGTCTGTGATCAAGGTAAATGTCATTGTTACTAAAAAAGAAATTCAGTTTCTGCTCAATAACTTAAGTTTGCTTTAGCCAATTGACACCAAACTTGGTGCATACAACCAATGCAACCAAGATAACGACATCATTTTTTCAACACTGCCATCTTTCATTTCTTATTCCTGTCACATAAATACTTGATATTGTTTACTTACTGAAAGAAATGTACTAATAATACTGATTATTACATGAACTATAAATAGACGCAATGCATTTGGTCACCCCCCAAAAAAGCCGAGTCAATAAATCTAGATATTGACCCGCTTTCGCTGATATTGACCTGTCTTTAAATAGAATACGAACTTTTGACAAAATCAATTGATAGCATAATGCCATTTTTGCACACAAAAAAGAAGATGGCAGTACAATTAAGTATCAAATGCTGTTTTGAAGCAGAAGAACTTTTATTTTGAATTCATTAAAAAGTATTTGAGTGTTTTATAATGTATTTTAATGAAAATTCTAACAAGAAGTTTATGTGTAATACTCAGTATAGATCTTATTACAATGGCAATGCATTTCGACAATGTGCTGTGATCTAACGTCGTAAGTGATTCATGCTCATGCCTTCCAAACTTGTTTTCATTTGAACTTGATGTTGAAGTGGAAATCTACCCAATATATTTTGATTTGTTATTCTTCGAATTAAATAAAAACAATTCGAAGAGTTCAATCAATTTTTGACTGGAATTGAACTGACCCAGCAAATCGAGTATAATACTTAATCATCAATAAATGAGAAAACAATGTACCATCTCTGCAGGTAAGTTGTTAGTTAGTTGTGTATTATATTCTAAATAAGTTAATAAAAACTAGTTATAGTTCATGTAATAAAACAGTTATTTACTTATTAGCTGGGAAATATGCTGTTGATATTGACTGCAAAAACCGTATCGCTTCAATAGCGATTTTTTAGGTCAATATGACAGCATATTCTGCAATAATTGTATATTTTACGAGGTACATTAAAATTTTGCTGGCAGCATAGTTCTTTTATTCATTAAGAAATGTCGTTTATTTGGTGGGTTCGATTCCCTGGCCTGTTATAAAATGCAAAGCAGCTTTTGAGTAGTTGTACTATCATATGAGTGTGTTCATTATGGAATATAACTGCGGGACTGTTGTTTTAAAAGCCATACTAGAAAAAAATATAACACACACTAAAACAAAAGTGTAAAATTAATATCAGTATATGAGTCTTATGTACTAAAAATGTATATTAGAGAAAACACCTACTGATGTTTATATTAACTAAATTATGTTTGCTACTTTTATGGAAAGTCGACAAATATTATAGCCTCTATCAAATTAAGACACGATCTTTCATAAGACGGCCTTCCGACAATTATGCATGGTGCACACCATGTTTCTGTACGAGATTATGCAAATCTGGCAACTCTGATAGCGACATGGAAACCCAGAGGACGTGCCGGCGTGGCAGCATCTTCGTCATCCCAGGCTCAACATCGCCCCATCAATTATGTACCCAGCTATAATGAAAAATGAAATATTGATGACCATCTTCAGAAGAAGCCCACTATTTCACCGGCCTGCACTAAGTCTACGGTCCTTCATTTCAGTGTTAAGTTTTATATCCATAAAAAATGAATAGTGGATCCCAGCCGGTACATTCGGCAATAACAATTTACTTTGGTTATACAAAGTAAACTTTCGTTATCTTTAGTGAACTATTTATAATTATATTGTTCAAGGCTCGAAATAATTATCTTTATTTCATGTATATCACGTCTTCTAAATAAAATACATAGGTTGCAATTCACATTATTATCATCACCGTGATCTCGTAAATCAAACAACAAAAAAAAACACTGAATCATTGTGGTATAAAGACACTTGAAACTCATCTTTAACTAAACAATCCGAAAAATATTTCATAAACGCAACTTGAATAATCACAATGATTTACGGGCTAGCCTAGATATTGCTCACTGCTTTTAACACAGGAAAGTTGACCTCCTTCCACACTAATTTTGTCAGCCGAATTAATCTTCATGCATTCTTGACAGTTTCTCTGACAAAATTAAATGTCAAGGTTGAAAATGTTAATAACACTTTTACTAATAATACTTGCAAAATGAAATGTACGATTAAGCTAAACGTTTATACAACCTACATATAAGTACCAATACGCGCATGTTAAACAGTAACATCTTCAATAGTTGCCACTGCCGATATCATCAATCTCTCAAGCGTTAATATGTTGCAATATGTATCCTGGGTAGTGTGTTCTATGCTACAAAAGAGCATTTTCTGAATACCAGAATTTATTATGGCACAATTCTGGTTTAGTGCTCATCGCTAAATAGCTGTATTTCAGGCAGTAAGGATTGTCCCTAGTCTTGAGATCAAATTGTAGGCACTGGAAATATATGAAAACTCTTTGACTGAAACAAAGCAACGGTAAAATCACAAACAACAATTACGCATGTTACAGAGAAGAATGTTTGTTATTTAAAACAATGTACTTACTCCACTAGACAGAAACGTTGGTTTTGATTAGGCGCTGCATTAAAATTGCTTATTGAATATGTGATGGATATGTTCATACAATAATTATTTATTAACCACACAAAGGATGTTACCAGGAAGTTTAGCATTTCCATGTACTTTTTAAAAATAGCATTTCACCAAGTTACATTTCTTCTCATGCATGGTAGAGACGCACTATTATTTCCCATGATTCCCTTTTTGGCCTGAAGGCAAATATCTTGCTCATACAGGAAGCCGTTATTCTGTCATAACCAGATGACGATTTATACCACATTTGCATGACAGAGGGAATGTATGAGCCTATTCCAAATATAGCTGTCTAGTGTACGGCATCAAGTCTTATTGATGATAAAGTCTCGGAGCTTGCTAATATGTCGTGAAATAAGTGGAAGTCAACACTCCTCAGACACTTTCCAAAATAAAACAGTGTTGTTGTATGCATTAGTATAGTACATGTAGACTACATGACTATTTCAAGATGATTTGCATTTCATTAGAATTAATGTTTTTGTCTTGCTATGAGCCAATGTTTTCAGGAACGTAATAAAACACTGACACGTATTTGTATCCTCAAACATTGAATTTCGGGTAACACATTGATTCGTTAATGCAATGAACACGTTATATTGGATATGGAGTTTGACACATCACTTGTCAAAAAAGTTGTCATCCTATACATGTTTTCTTTTAATGGGGTTTCTTCAAAATCAGGATTGGTGTTTCATAGACTCATCATATTTGCCGGGCAGTACACTTATTTGTATACATTCTATACATTTATATTTCATTGATGTTTTTTAATATTTAGTTATATGGTATTAAAACTATAACCAACTGAAGTCGTAATCCGAGGATCAGCAGTAGGCCTAATAATTGACAATAAACACAGCGTCAACTATGATTTAATCAAAGGTCTCAACTCAGTGGTTGCCCAGTGGTAGAGCGTTCCCCTCGTGAGCGGTAGATCGAAGGGTCAATCCCGGACCGCGTCATACCAAATAAGTTATAACAATGGTACAAGTTTCTTTCTTTTTAGCTCAGCAATCCGAGAAATACATATTTATTTGCGAATATAAGTTGTTCGCAACACATCAGACTAAAAAGCGACAGTAATAAAAAATAGATGAATCGGCAACATAAAGACATTGCACAACTCTGACAGAAAAATATTACATAACCAATGTCCGGTCTAGGATTCATGGGCCTCGTTTCTTACGGGTGACATAAATGGTTTATTTATGCAATTGTATTAAACTTTATCGAAAATCCACGCGAAGTATTTAATGTGCTCTAAAGCTAAATAAAAAAGTAAGACATGCTTTTTTTCGGTAAATCTATGTTTAAAAGATAAAATTTCCGTAACTAGATACCCCTACAAGTGTTAATAAACTGTGCAATATGTTAGGTATACTAACGTTTGCACTAAACTATACTATCACGCAGTTTTAAGTATGATGCTCTTCAGAAAATCATACATATTTTTATACATACCGGTAAATTTAAATATTAAAGATGATATGGCTGTATCTTGATACCCTTGATCATGGCACAAAGTTTGCAGTGTGTTGCATATACTCAATGCAATTGTATTGTAGACGAAATGGTGTCATTTTGTAACAAGTAATGTTTTTTTTGGAAACTTAAAACAAACATTTACGAACAACACACACATAAAAAGCAAACATCTTGATAGAGACGCGAACCCGGGACTCAACATAGGCTGCATGCAATAACAGGTCAAAACAAAACCGTTTCTTTTCAATTAAAGTTGTGGATTTAGTTTTTGGTAAAAGTGAAAGTTTAATATTCACCCAGTATTTTCCTCAGAGACCGGCAAAGTGATGATTTACAAGTATTTTGGATAATATAACATATTTAGGCTGTTGTTGGATACGATTCCTGGACCCGCTAGTAATTTTCTACTAAACTTAAAATAACACATTTGACTATATTCAGAACACAAATACTGTCATTAATGTTAGTATATAGATGTCGATTGCATCGATTCCAAATATTTCGTTATCATGGAAGCTAAATTTTCATAATGATATTTTAAACAAATATAGAATAAACGACTATGCTAAATGTGTGTTAAGTATTGTTGTTTTGTACTGTGTTACGTGTGTTTATTTTTGTACGGGTCATATTGTAATGATTCCTTTAACATGGACCTAACACTAACTACTGTGTTGACAACATTCATTAAATTATATTACATTCAAACATAAAACAGTTAAGCACTAAATGTCTTCGAGGTTACATACAGTTTTGGTTTTGTCTAAATAGATGGGGGTTCTGATTGTTCATCTTTATTAAACATACAGACATTTTAGCAGCTCTAAATTAGATTATATCACTCTTTTGTTTATGGTTCTGCCAGAAAATAATCTTTACAAATGCCTGAGACAATACCTCACCAAGGTCTATGCTTGGCTTAGGGCGCTTTTCAAACATCGCCATTAGAAAGTCTCCATGCAGAAGCAAAAGGACCATCTTTTTATTTACAATTAATAAAAAACATTACTTTCAAAATGCTACACATTTTTCAAATACATATAAAGTATGACAAACCTGCAAGATAAATGGTTTTCAATCAAAATTGAATAAATAGCAATTATAAGTTTAGAATTAACAAAAATGGTTAAACTGCCTTTAGAACTCTTAAATATTCAACCTAACTCAATTATACAAAATACAAATGACTGATTTCCAGCCGTATTTTAGACGATGTTTCAACTGTCTAGTAAAGGTGGTTTTCACGCATGCAGAAAGAAATTTATTAGAAATCAGAGATTAAATCTGTAGGGGAAAACAGTCGCGATATATAAGGACTTTAATTTTTTGTTGTTACATCGGCGACCAATTATGTTAACAAGGTTAATGCTTTTAAACGGACGTATATAATGAAATTCACAATGGTGAATATATTATAGTTTCCTACATAATTAGGGAAATTGGGAAAATAAAAACAAGACATTTAAAGAATTTGTTACCGAAGTAAATCTCCAACCACATCTGCATGTGTTAATAGAGTGCAAATCCTTCAAAAATGACGCGAACGCAAATAATATTTACACTATTATGGTAGAGATGGTTATTCTGTGCAAGCTTGGTTAAAAGCGCATGTGCAATGTAGAAACAGATGAGCACATGTGTTGCGCGCCATGACAAAACCTGCATTAATGACATTTAGTCAGTTTGAAGCAATTAACTCTTATTTCAATGCAAACTTGACAGATTTTGCAATGTTTTCATATCAATTTAATATTTGGCTAACATACTGCCCAATGTATACGGATTACGAAACTCGTGCTTATTTGCTTCTCCACATTGTATAGTTGCTATGGTTATCATTCGTGAACAATCAGGTGCTATTTTGAAAAGGGCAGGGTTGCTGCCTTTAAGGGGTATTTAATGTTTTTAACAAACACAAATAGGTTTTATTTTTAGATATTCTTACACAGGATAATTTAAAAGAAATAGTTAGAGTGTTTGATATGAATTTAGTAGCTTTAATATTTTCAGAACGTCACTTAAACTTAAAAATGATTATTGTGACGTCATTTTCTTTTCATGGTATCACGTTTAAATTTCACACTAGTGTTTTTTTTCGAATGCTCTTTTTACCAACTATAGGAGATGGCTGCATGAAATTTTCATCATTTGTTCAGCGCAGTTTGATATATATGTAAAATCACATTTTATGTCATTAATGCAGGTTTTCTCATGACTCGGTACATTTATTTATATTGTAAATAGATGAGAGAAAAAATGGTTTGTGAGATGTTACTTTTTAACACCAGACCAGGCCTCAATGTAGTCCTTTAAAATGCTCGTTTTCACAAATATCATATTCGGCTTTATTATTATCTTATATAACATAATGTACATACAAAACTGAATAAAAATAAGCGTGTAATAAGGTTTTCAACAAACTTGCAAACCTACAAATTCTCTGTGATTCCCGGCGCGAAATCGGTGTTTGAAAGTTATTTAAACTATTGAATTTTCATTAAATACTTTACAACATGTCATTACAATCGAATGCTGACATTGCGATGCGTAATTTGGGTATTAAATTATAAAGATCGAACCTTCATTTTGTAGACATTGCACACAATTAAACTTTATTATTCTATCAAACAACAATGATAAGGGTCACAGTTTTTGTTCGCATGTGCCAATACGTGATATTTCTTGCTTTTTCCTTGCCGAGGGCGATTTGTTTGTCGTTTAAAGTATGGCTATCAGAACATCGTGATTTATGAGACGAATTGTACTTTAACTTTATTTAAAAAGATGTCAGTGACATATCGGCTCGACATTTTCGCCAGATTACGAGATATACTAGTACCTGTGGGAGCTGTAGCTTAATTGGCGTCACTAACTGCTACTTAACGTCATGCCTCTTCATAAGTTATGAAAAGGGTTATGATAAGACATGTCGTCTAGGAAGTTGTACATTTTCATTTCGTTTGTTTCCCAAAAACAACCCGCTTCAATTGCCTGATTGAAGCTATCAAATATTTCGTTTTCCCCGTCGGTAGTTCCCATACGTTTAAACAATTACACCTAGCTTTGTCACATAACGAAATATATCTGAGCTGTTAGTTAAGATGACCCCCTTATCCCACTGGCCGAGTGTTATTGATTTTCTATTCCTGTCAATTACGGGTTCCTGCTGGCTGAAAACGACGACCGACTGGCTTCACCAGTTAAAAGTATAGACAGGATATTGGTTTTACACCTAGTTAAAATAGCTTAATCATCAGTCTAAAATTCAACAACAAACGTTTGCATGACCTGGTGCATGCAGCAAATGCAATTTCCAAAGGTGCATTAAAGCACAAAAAGTGTAATTGGTAGCTAACACGGTTATTGAACATTCCTTAATGGTTTTAATATGTCTCTCAATAACATTGTAATTAAATGCATGAACGTGAGCAATGATAGGTGTTGCAAAATAACAGATCTTACAAAATCTGTAAGCCCACATAATTATTTTAATGTATGCTTCAACAAACACCTGCAGTGATATCTTTAACACAATGGACGAGTTTATGTAATTATAGACGATCGTCATCTGTTTGTTGTCTTCCATTCAACATTTAATTAAGAATGGGTACTTGTTTGCGTAGTGAAAACCCTTTTATAAGTGGAGAATTCCAGTTTGACTTCAATATGGCTTATCTGTTAGGAAATTATTACAATGTTTGTTTTCCATCCAAGATGTTTTGCTAACAGTGCATAGCGTCCTGTCATATTACTGTTTGATAACAAGCGCTACTGCAATTAACTGCCAAATTTCCTCTCAAAGGATCTTCATCCAAGCATTTCCACTGATACCGGAAATGAAGAGAGGAGATGTTTAAATGTTTAAATGGCGGACATTTTAATTTAATCTCAAGTCGAACGATATTTTTCTCAGCAATCATTTTACAACCACAAACATCGCTAAGATACATTCACGCTCGTCTACCATGGCCTTATAATGTTGAAAACATGTCAGGTTATCGAAGTTAATCCATTCCATTTATCTACAGGCTTCATACCAGATCAATGTCATCAATATTTCAGAGCTAATGACCCACATAATCTTCCTTTAAGACGTTAATTAAATAAGAGTTTTAGTCTACCCTTATCAGATGCCTTAGACTATAAGATAACATAATTATATGAAAGTATTTTATCGTAAATAATTGCATACGGTCATTAAAGAAATGGTATAACATATAAAACAAACGATTTGAAACGAATGTAAATAAGTACGATGCTGCAAAAGTCCGGATAAATGTGAAAAATGTTTGAAATAATCAATAAAAAATGGATATTTTAAGCATATGAATAAATCATGACCGAACATTCATCTCGAGAATATTTATTTTCATAAAACAGGAAAACCTATTTGCTTTTATTACACGAACAACTAGAACAATTGTAAAGTATCGGCATTTTGAATTTGTCATTGTTGGTTGTGTTCTGTAAACGTTAATAAAAATTTTAATATTCACTTGATGTTCTTTTGGTCGTTTATTACGTAACAACCTCTCAGTGTTTTTCTTTAATTTAACATGAAACAGAACGGATAAAGTTAAAATATAAATAAAAGCTAAAACATGCAACCCAATTCAACTATTCTACAACGCTGTCTTGTCTTGGAAGTAGGCATAGCGTGTGTTATGTGCATTCGTTTTTATTATATT
>Ga0224511_10004687_pt1 | contig 10438 bp, 3 predicted proteins | sample SF_May12_sed_USG_2_FD_169988 | JGI IMG/M metagenome (GOLD analysis project Ga0224511, IMG submission 169988) | Sediment microbial communities from San Francisco Bay, California, United States - SF_May12_sed_USGS_8_1 | ecosystem: Environmental > Aquatic > Marine > Sediment | place: USA... | reverse complement strand
TTGAATGGAAGTAATTTTTATCATAAATCTTTGCCACAGGCCGCCAATGACGAGAAAGTGTGCACTCTTCTCTCCTGCACGAACGGCGGAAGTTGCCGAGGATACGTCGCCGCTGCTCGGGGATCTCTGTGTGGTCGTCCGGCAGACAATAAGGTAGTTGGAGTAAAGTATGCCGGACTTTTAACAGTTCATGATACACATCGTACTTTCTGTAATTAGATTACTTGATCAACACACGTTTCGCCTCAGTAGTGTTTCTATTACCCTTAAATAATTCAGTAATGCATGAAGATGCAAAATGAAACAATTCTTCAAGTTTAGAAATAAATAATAATTATTATTATTCTAACGCATGTATGTGTTTATTGGGTAAACTTAAAAAAACAGTGGCGGATCCAGGATTTGACCTTAGGGGGTTGGGGGGGGGCGTGGACTTTGGTCATAGGTCCGCGGCCGTTAGAGGGGGCGCCGGGTGCGCCCCCTGGATCCGCTAGTGTGAAAAACACAATTAGTATATAATTAACACGTATGGTAGTGGAAACAATGGTATGGAATTCAGTATAGGGCATATTTACATCAAACGCGCTTTGTTCGTCTTTAATGCAAGTCCAAATGGACATAACAGTGGATATATTACCGATTTGTTCAGAAAACAAAAATCATTATACGTTTGATGTAACTGTACCGTACTGTATTCCATACCATTGTTTCCACTACCATACGTTTTCATCACCGTTATAATACAACTGGTTACTGTTTTGTGTTTATCTGATTTTTTTTTACAGATTTGCATCGATGGGCAATGTGTACGAAATACAATTGGTGAGTAGTTTCCAGTTGTTTTTGTTGGCACACTTTAAATAAAACTCATAGTCGTGGCTTGAAAGCTTTTAAATTTACAAGTACCTCGGTGAAAGGTAATAAACCTAATATTCTGTATGTGGATTATCGGTTAAACATTTTTTCACACTTCACAATTTAAATACTGAGTAAGCTTTGTGTTACATCTACACAATATTGGTGCAGTACTTTTTGTTTGTACAAAAGGCAAAACTCATTTTTATACTCCCGAAGTGAAACTTCGGACGTATTATGGTATGGCGTTCGTCCGTCTGTCCGTCCGTCCGTCCGTTAGCCACATCATGTCCGCTCAATATCTTAAAGAAAAGTTTCTGAGTAACAGTCATGGTACTTGGAAGGTAGGTTGGTCATGGTCAGTAGATGACCCCTATAATTTGTATGGTCAGTAGGTTGAATGTCAAGGTCACAGTAGCATTTTATGCAAAAAACATGTCTGCTCAATATCTTGAAAAGTTTCTGAGTGACAGTCATCGTACTTGGAAGGAGACGACTCTATACATTTTGAGGTCACTAGGTCAAATGTCAAGGTCACAGTAGCTTTTTATGCAAAAACCATGTCCGCTCAATATATTAAACAGTTTATGAGTGACAGTCATTCTACTTGGTAGGAAGATTTGTCATGGTTAGTAGATGACCCCTATAAATTTTATGGTCAGTAGGTCAAAGGTCAAGGTCACAGTAGCATTTTATGCAAAAACCATTTCCGCTCAATATCATGAAACGTTTCTGAGTGATAGTCATCGTACTTCGAAGGAGATGACCCTATACATTTTGAGGTCACTTGGTCAAATGTCAAGGTCACAGCATTTAATATAAAAAACGTGTTCGCTCAATATCTTGAAAAGTTTCTGACTAACAGTCATTCTTCTTAGTAGAAGATTGGTCATGGTCAGTAGATGACCCCTATAAATTTTAAGGTCAGTAGGTCAAATGTCAAGGTCACGGCATTTTATGCAAAACCATGTCTGCTCAATATTTAGAAAAGTTTCTGAGTGACAGTCATGGTACTTGGTAGGAAGATTGGTCATACTCAGTAGGTGACCTCTATACATTTTTAGGTCAAAGGTCAAGGTCACAGTAGCATTTTATGCAAAAACTATCTTGAAAAGTGTATGAGTGACAGTCATTGTACTTGGTAGGAAGACTGGTCACGGTCAGTAGATGAACATGTGAATGCAGAGGTTAAACTCAAATAAAGTTTTCACCACTTGTTTATTGAACGGCTCATCCTTCGGGCGTATAATGCTCCGACATGCGGAGCTCTAGTTTATTTAGTAACATGTATAAAGAAAAAAATTCTATACTATAAACAGCTAAATAAATAAAAGTAAATATAACATGCAAGATTCGTTTCAAACGTTTCCAGTTACCCAGCCAACTACGACGCGGCGACCTCAGACAACGGCATCGACCACCAAACGACCTACCACGACAACCAAACGGCCAACCACAACAACCAGACGACCAACAACAACCAGGAAGCCACCGACAAGACAACCGAAGCCGTCCACAAAGCGGCCTAATCCAGGTTGCTATGACAAACCAGAGTGCGAGAACTACTTCGACTTGTTCCCGATTGAAGATAACTCGTGGGTATGTGACCTCTACGGTAACCCTTGCTGCGCCTATTGCAGCGCGCTTCGAGAGAGTAGCGGAAGTTCCCCTAACGATCCGGATGGTAGCCAAGATTGGGACGATAATGATAATGACAGTTCTGGAGATGATGAATATGACTATTCAGGTAATTCGGACGATTATGATGGTGGAGATGATGATGACGATTATTGGGGTGATTCATGGGGCTCATACTATAAGCGTAGACGTTGAATTTAGTTATTTTGTTAGTGATAGTCTCCCAGTGTTAAATGTGCTTGAACATTCTATTTATATGTATTTAGAATAAAATATATGGCATGAAATTTCTTTGATTTATTGTCAGTTCTTGCAAAGACAATTAGTGCGGGTCTGGAACATGTTTACAATTTAACTTTGAAAAATGTTTAAAGATTATAGAAAATGACATAGTATTGACCCAAATCGTATTTATTCAACTTGTTTCTAATCTTTACTACACCTACATGATTTATACAATGGGAATGTCTTCAACAGATTTGGAAAATGCTCATTTATTTCCGTTCATTATGTGTATTTACATTTATAAAGATGAACAATAAAGACAACATAACATTTTTTCTACTGTTTGCGGCGAAAATTTTCAATGTGCATTTAATACAATGTATGATGAATTGACATTGTCTTACATTTTGATATGAAAAACACGCAACTTTGTCTAATATTTAAAAAAAAACAATTCAGTCTTTAGTTACCATATTTAAAAAATAATTAAAGACGACTTTGTAAAGGTAAATTAATGTTGTAGCTTTTATAGCTTGCGCTAGCCTCTCGGTTGGCTAGAGATCGAATACAGCTTAAGGTTTACAGTTCCTAATTAAAACACACATTTGCAGCAATACAGAAGCATTACAACATAGTAAAATTTAAGAAGTTTACATTCTGAAAGTAATGACCAAACCGCTTTTTACATTTTATTTTTACTATAGTTATGAAACAAGATTAAACAATTTACATTTTTATTAGGTTAAGGGGAGGTAAAAAAGTTCGAATTTATTTTCCTTTACATATTAAATAATTAATGTATCATTAATCTAACAGTATTCTTTAAAAACTCTGTGGTTAAAAATCTTTAGTTAAATATATAATTTATACATTTAGTTTTTGTATTAAAATATTATTGCAAACTTATGTATATATTTTTTTCAAATGCCAATAAGGAATTGTAGACCTTAACAATCTTTTAAATAACTTTATTTATTTCTATATTGCAATTATTAGCGTATACACATCTTGTCCTGTTTGGTGTAGTTTTTATAAATGTCTTTTTTTCATTTTAATATCATTTCTTGAATCTACTACTAGTATATTATTAACAAATTCAAGGCAAAGAAATTAATAATTTCTGTTTTACTAGCAGTCTGTCGATTTAAAATACAGTTTAAATCTTTAAATGAACATACTAGTACTTAGGGCTGGGACGATACGGTCAGCAGCCGATACGATACGTATTCGATACGGACATTGCCGATAAGATACGTATTCGATACAATACACATGTACATGACTTAAGGATTTAAATTCAAGCATTTTGGATTTCGACACCAAAGTAAATGTTTTGGGTTGATCTATACAGTAAATCCCACAAATACTAGTGCTAAAGCGAAATGATCACCTTCGCAGTGTGAACCATAGTTTTATTCACAAAGTATTAGTTCAACATAATTAACATCAAAGTCAGGATGCTGAAGTCTTTTGCTTGATTGCATGAAAATGAAATTATACTTCTAGATTATTCAATTATAGAAGGGTTTTGCGGCTGTCACCATTATCTGTATCGGTACAGGATGATGATCTTATCGAAGTATCGGTTGATTTCTGTATCTACAGTGTACCGATAGACTGTATCGTCCCAGCCCTACTAGCAATACAACGCTTTTTATGTTATTAGATCAATAGTATCAATAGTTGGATACAATTAAAGCTTTCATAAAGCTTCATCGTCGGATACCAACGTCGTATCCATTACGTTAGCACTTCATTCATATGTAACGTAGCGTGAGTGTAGTAAAAGGCATGGGTGTCCGATGATGATAAAGCTTCAGTATTGATTTAATAGTAACACTTTCTGCTTCATACATTGAAACTCTAAAAATATTTACTTGGGAATCGACATACCACATTGCTTTACAATTCTGCCTAGGCTGTCTGTCAGAGGTCAAATCGTCGTATTCTAGGGGAAACCTGTCGAGTGTTATTTGAGAAAGCTGGTCAGACAGGAATCATAAACAAATAAAGGTAAACAAAAGAATAAACTCATTATTATTCATCGAAGAAAACTTTAGAGTCAAATGCTTGTATATTTTATATCGTTGTATTTCTATTATACGAGAAAGCTGGTCAGGCTGAGCATCAGTCACAGGCATGTCTATTGTTGTGTGTCAGGTCAGGAGAGGACTCGATATGACTCACGCTTCCAACAGGAAACGAGCGGGTTGTGTCGCGTTCGTTCTTATAATGTCTTTCCTCCTTCTCCGTATTATTATAAATATTAGGTCTATGTTTTAAAAAAATTAGAAAATGCCTTTAAATGCCTTAAACTTGATATACTGTAAATGTTATATTGTTCAGATAATTAGCATACTAGAAGATATCGACAATAGAATAAAGGGGGCGTTAGAAGTTTTCTTAAGTGTATATTGTTTACTATTTACTGTATTGTAATTTATATTGTTAAGAATAATTACATTCCATGAAACTGTCCTACATGTGCCATACATGTAAATACAGAAGTTTTGTTAATAGAATCAAAATCAACAAGTCATTTTTTTCACACTCTTATTCAAAACTTCAACTGTGTATTGTTTTTTAAACTTAACAAAGAGATTTGTTTTATCTAATGCACCGTTCCGCAAAGTTTCAAACTCCGCCCAATGCGGTGTATTTGCTTTGATCTTATGAAGGCTTGTGAATTGGTCTCTCTTTTGTGTTTTCTAGGTCAAATTGTCACCTGACAAAATAATCCTAATCTATTGAATTAAAATTGACCATGTACTGTTATAAATGATCATGATTGACAGTTGCGGAACGGTCCATTCCTTTGTGAACCTTGCCACTGTGTTTGTAAAACTGACTAGTCGAAGCATACCTCTGTTGTGTTCATAAAAAAAGATGTGAATATTGTGAATGTTTGTATTTTTACAATTATTATCCGTATCGTATCGTATCGTATCGTATCGTATCGAAAATAACCATATCGTCTCCCTTCGTATGGATACGTATCGTATCGTGTGATGACCGTATCGTCTCATCCCTTCTTGTTTCATAAACCAAAACAATAATGAAATATACCTAATTCATAATTCATAATGGTAACTTTATTTATTTTTGCGGAACAATGTGCATCAAGCGTTTATCACGCATATAAAACACAACAATATATGCTTAAACATTTTTTTACGCTTTTTACTAATTTACATCGAAAACACCGGAGATAATTATTAAACATGTTTGGTACGCTTCTCATTATAATTGACGTTTTCGTTGAGAAACTATACGTAATGCTGAATCGCACGAGTTGTCAAGGTCAGTCGATAAAATAACAGGTACGTCAGAGTAATGTCGTCTGAACAAGAAAACGCACGATTGTCAAGGTCAGTCGTTAGTAGAATGGGTATTTCAGTGGAATGTTGTCTGATCAAGAGAACACATGATTGTCAATGTCGTTCTTTAGTAAAACGAATACTTAAGTGTAATGTCGTCTAAACAAGAAAACACATGATTGTCAAGGTTGGTTGATAGTAAAACGGGTATTTCAGTGTGATGTGTGATGTCGTCTGAACAAGAAAACAAACGATTGTCAAGGTCAGTCGATAAAGGACAGGTATTTCAGTTAAATGGACATTATTTTATAACCCCAACCTTATGTTACATACAAATTGACTAAAATTACGCAAATCTTAAATGTTTAACAACCCTACAAAAGAATGTTAAGGTAAGACCTTTGTAATGGATTCACAGATTTGCAGCTAGGTATAAGTTTCAAAAACTTTATTTTATTGAAACATATGTCATTTACAGACGATCCACCGGACCGCTTTTCACAGATTTTTATTTTTTTATTTTATAAACAAGATTGAATTTTTTCATTCTATTTATATTCAAGGGAGATTATAAGGTGTAAAATTACTTTCCTTTAATTTAATTTAAGCAAATAAAGGTAACTTGCATTTAAAAAATTGTTTCAACCGTTGAAAAGTTAAAGCATACAATGTAATATAAATCACATTTTAATGAAAAAAAGATGGTTTATATTTTAATAAAAAAATACAAATATGTATCCTTCATAGTCCATTACAAAGGTGTTACCTTAAGTTAAAGCATTTAAACCTATAAATTTTTAGACATTCAAAAATTCCTGTTGTGGATACCCGACACAATTTAAACCTTTTGTTGAGAGTCAATATTACCCCATCTCAATGAAAGACAGGCATTCACTTATATATAAACCTGGGTCGCTTCATAATGCAATCAATCCTGAGTGACTTCTTTCTCATTTTACACTGACACAATCATAGGCGTAGAAAACGGGGCGGCATGGGCGGCGGCCGCCGCCCCAATAATTTGGCTAGTCGTTGTGTGTTATACAGAAATGACGGGCTTTTCGCCGCCCCAAACACATTTTTCTTTTCCTTTATGAAAGCAATTTGAATTAATTTTAGCGTGACAAATTACTAGCGGGTCGAGGGGCCACGGACCTATGATTTTTATGCCTAAAATGCTAAATGTCCTCTTTTCTCTCTCGCTTCGCTCAATATTTGTTTTTAAACAAAATTTTAATAAGAATGTGGCTAAAACCTCATAAAAATACAATAACTTATAATATAACCGTCAACACGTTAAATGGTTTTACGGTTGAACCCTTCAACACGTCGTTTGCCCAGTGACGTGACATTTGTTACCGTTTTGCGGCATATGTGCTAGTCATTTTCTGTATGTTACAACGTGTATTTAGGCATTCGTGTGTTTTATTTATGTTTGTTTTGCTATATATTTATCATGCTAAGTAATTGAGACAATACCTTTCGACAACTAATGGGTATGTTGTTTTAAAACGTAAATGTTATCCATTATACATGCGTAAAACATGTGGGCCTGTATTTGTCGTGACCAAAACAAGCGTTAATTTACCGACGTATGGTTCGCCGCCCCAATGTCAAAATATTATCTACGCCCCTGCAAAAATATTATATTGATGACAATTAAGGATTCATTTTAAATGGTTTAACCTGTCGAGTGTTATTTTTTTGTCGAGTGTTATTTTTTGGAGAAAGAAAATAGAGTTAACAGACTAAAGGTATTTTATTGCATGTATGATTTTTAAACCATTTTTGCATATTCTTCTTTTTCTCAATTTAAAATTAATTGCTGCTTCATACTTGATTTGAGCTAAAGCTAAAATGTACTATTCCTCCAAATCTGTTATATGGATTTGTATCAGTTGGTTGCTAAGGGTTTTACAGCACATAAAAACATTCAAGGTCATATCGCTCTAAATACCAAAATAGTAAGATATTGATAAAAATAAATAATAATTATAGCAGTATACAAGTATTACTTATTAGCTGTTAAATATGATATGATATTTACCAAAACAATCACATTATTAAATAATGAATTTTGTCATCAATGTCAACAGCACAATTTACAGCTAATAAGTAAATAACTTTTTATTCCATGAACAATCAATTAAAATTCAACTCTGATTTTATTTATAAGCAGGAATATACAATAAACAACTTTGATTATCAGTCATATAATGTTAAGTAGAATAGTTTTTGTAAGACTCAACTGATATAACAAAAATGTGTGAATATCAGAGCATATATTGTTATAAATTTGTTCATAAACGTCAAAAATTATGGCATACATTTTGAATTCGACCTTTCAATTTACAATCTTGACGATCTTCGCGTAAATAATTATATAAAAGTATATACCTTTATTGTTTAAATATATCATTTATGCTCATGTTTTTTTTACTAAATGCAGTTTCAACAGAGTTTCAGCTTACCCGATTAATAAATAATAAATCGCATAAAGAAGGGCATACACTTATTGCATGACGTTGTATTTTCTGCAGCTAATTAAAATTAAGGTCTGAAAGAACTAGAAACTCTAACAGCATTAATTTTTAATTTAATTTTTATCGTTGATATTTACAGTACTAATTTACTAGCGTGTTATTTGTATTCATTTGTTTAGGCTTAATTTTGTGAGTACAAAATGAGCACGTTTACTTATTATAAATATTAACATTGTCGTCTGTGCTAACAGAAATTATTCGTATTATTATCAGTAATACATTAAGTTTAAAATGCGTTTCTTGAATCGTCATATTAAATATCGTTGTTCAAGAAATGCTTGTCGATTTTTAAGATTCGTTTATCTGTACGAGTTCTAATATCACGTATATTACTTATGCCGTAATGCTTAAATATGGAGGTACATTTGTAAATATGAACATTTAAAAATAAAATAAAAACCGGCGGCGCGAGGGATCGATCCGAGATCTTCAGATTCATATCTAAGTTACAGGTTACCCAAAATAAGCTTATCAGGTTTGTTTTGACTCTCGAGCCCAGATCGCATATAGGAAATTAGGATTTTATTAAACTTAACTGGTTACCAGTGTCTGATAGGGTGGATCAAGTTACTCTCTGTCATGATTTTAAAATGCATCATAACTTGGCACCAAAGTACATGAGTGAACATTTCTCCCCTGCCAGTAATGCACATTCATATATAACAAGATTTAGGGTTTCTGTCAATCAGGTGAACCGTGCAGTGACACTAAACGGTACTCTCTTCCTGGAGTGAAAGGCTTTGGGCAAAAGACGTTTTCATACCAAGGATGTTACCTTTGGAATTAATTGCCTCAGTTTGTAAGAATCTCTCAAAATGAGTCTGCTTTTAAATCAAATGCAAAAAAGCAGCTGCTAAAAAGACCATAAATCCTTATATCTATTCATTGATGGAATTTCTGATTTGTTGACTGCTGAATATCAAGTTACAACTTCAGCAGATCAATATGTTTATTAAGGATATGTTGAATAGATTTTCATTTAAATGTTAATCTTTTCAATACATCGTTGTGAGCAATTATGTATTGCTATTTCAGTACAATAAACACTTGTCATTCATAGTTCTGTTCTTTTCAACGACTTTTCTCTAACATGTGTTTGCGTGCGTGTTTGTGCGTACATGTGCGCGTCTGCCAAAATTGCTTTAAAAAAATAAAATCATTATTATTCATCGAAGAAAACGCAGTTTAGAGTCCAATGCTTGTCTATTTTATATCGTTGTATTTCTATTATACGAGAAAGCTGGTCAGGCTGAGCATCAGTCACAGGCATGTCTATTGTTGTGTGTCAGGTCAGGAGAGGACTCGATATGACTCACGCTTCCAACAGGAAACGAGCGGGTTGTGTCGCGTTCGTTCTTATAGTGTCTTTCCTCCTTCTCCGTTACCATGGCAGAACAAATCTGTTTAGTGTGGAGTGGAGTGGTCACACAACGACAAACGTGGCAGACACCGTGACGGAACAGTCGGATTCACTTTCCGCAATGTTAGCATACGACACGTCAACTTATTATGACCTCTTGCCCCGTTGTGAGGAAATGGAAATTCGTGCGTTTCAGAAAACCAAATCGAGTGGGCTTTATTCGAAAATTGAAAAGGTAACTCAGGGTCAGTCAGGCATGAATACGATAAATGTTCACATTCAAATGTTTGACCAGCAAAACAGAAGCAAGACATTTGGTGGGGATTTACTTTACGTAATTGTGACGTCAGACAAAGTGGGTGGCAGAGTGGCCGGTCACGTGATTGATCATGGCGACGGACAATACACGGGCGTGGTCCGGTTGCTATGGACGGACCAGGTACAAATACACGTGCGGATTGGCTCCACACTCGAGAACGTATGTTTGCGTCACCTAGCAA
>Ga0224511_10004685_pt1 | contig 10439 bp, 6 predicted proteins | sample SF_May12_sed_USG_2_FD_169988 | JGI IMG/M metagenome (GOLD analysis project Ga0224511, IMG submission 169988) | Sediment microbial communities from San Francisco Bay, California, United States - SF_May12_sed_USGS_8_1 | ecosystem: Environmental > Aquatic > Marine > Sediment | place: USA... | reverse complement strand
ATCGCGTATAAAGCAAAACATACTGTCGTGTTACATACTCGACAAAAAGCTGAGCATCCTGGAGAGCGAGATTGGGGCTACATAGCTAGCAACACAAATTATTTCAAATCGAAGGCCTCAGTATTGGAGTTTCATGTTGTCCTTTGAATCGAATGATTGTTGTAATCACACTTCACGGAGGCAGACTATTGCCATGTCTCATTCTCCATTGAAGTCACTCTTAGCTTCACTATTTCTTTTGGGTCACAGACATATTGATCCTTACTGTCACATTGAGTGCTGCCGGCGCTCGCAATCAGCACAGATGCTGACCTAGCGATCCCCTGACAATATACTTACTGAGTCACACACTGATTGTAATAGTCCTGTGTTAGTAACTAATCTCAGTTAATGAAACGGGTTCTGTCAACAAGGGCAGGCTTCGTTGGCCATCCCCATAATACTCATTCAATTGAAGATACTTTTAATTGGTGCATTACTTTTGAACATCCCACTTGAATTAGCTGTCACATTGTTCAGTTGCAACTCATTTGACACGCAATGATTCTGAAATGATTCCGAAGCTGAGGGTGTTAGCATGGACCCCATTGTATAAATTCAAAGCATTTTTAATTAGGGTCTCGCCAAAACAGTATGAGCCATGTCTGAAGGTTGCCTCCTGACACTGCGCTGATATACTATGACATAAGAATGGTAGTCACTGACCTATATTGTGGCCTTAATCTGATACAAGTAATGGGTTACAGCCATTAATACGAGATGCTAATCAGAAAATATTATTTAGGTGTCAATACACTGGACAGTGGTAGAGAGTGTGAGATTTGATACTCTCAAGAAGTCCAGCTACTCATTATTATCCTTTTCAAAGAGACGACTAGTGTTTTTACAACCGCTCATTCTTTTATATAATCCCAAACTCTATGAGGTAATGGTAGAATAAAACGGCTCTGGCATTCACCTTTCATCAGAAATGATTTCATTAGAAATGACGGTTCGCCAGCATTATTCAATCACCAACCCTTTCATCACTCCTCACCTTTTTCCCACTTGACACTTGGCCATCCTATTTAACGCACCAACTAAGCCTGGGGCTTGCTGGAGCGGTAGGACCTACCGGCCTAGGATATACGATAAGCTTACACTCGCAACAATAGCCTGCTGTGACCGGGACTTATAGTTACACGCTGATTGTTCATGAGTCAGTGAGTGACTTACTGGTTAATGGTTCTGGCGATCCTACCCGGACTGTAAACTGAACCCATTTCTCTGCGCACATCTGCTCCATCATGGACGCATGAGCCTTCCGAACGTGACTCACCTGGAATATATGCGGAAGGAGTGGGGAGTCAGGTCCCCTGGATACATATCTATGCAACAAAAGACAATATCAATGGCAGAAACTCTTCGGAGAGCCCTGTGATTTCATTCACAATCCCCTACTAATCATGACCACCATAAGTTTGTCAGCCTACCATAAACCAGTGACTTTTTTTCTTGTATAATGTCTTCACTGTTATGGTGAAGCTGCCGGTTAGATATTTGTTTTTCGGCTTAGCATGGGGCACCACGAATGGGTCAATAACAACACTCTAACCTCATAGTGAGGTTTGGTTTTGTTTTGAAGAATGATACAACAGGAGCGCGCCATGGACGGGAATATGAAGATTATAGTATAGTATATAGGTTCTCAGGGTCGTAAGTCCAGCACTCTACCACAGTGAGTGAGGATGTCTGTGCCTCGAAGCTTTTTAAGTTTTCAACCAGTGAGCCACTGGAGTGTAGATGCCATGTCATGACAAGTTTACAAGTGATCACAGCAATGATGGGTTTGGAGGTGGGGCTCAGTACATAGGGGCAGAGCTAGAAGTATACCATGGCAATCTTAGTGAAGGTTCTCTCATGGCAAACACCACATGTATAGTGGTATTTAGTGCTGATCTCATCCATTCTTCGGAGGTGTACAAAGAGCGAGGCTCCGGTGATGTGGCTCGGCGACAATGCGTGGATTCTCATCTACAATTAAACCAAACACCTTCTTGACCAGAAGCTACAGAAAACTACAAGCGGTACATAATGCATGATGCACAACACCGATAGCTTGCTTAGAATAGAATAACATGTGTTCAAAATCAGCACACTTACTACAATATATGGTGGGGCTCATACAAAAAGTGCATATAAGAAGCTGTTTAAAAATGGATATGGTGTGTTCAAGAACCTTACGTTTACTAAAGTATGCACACAATCTTCTGTTTCTTCTACTACTGTATTTTTTCCTGCGTGGAGTTGCTGCTGCGAACTCTTGGAGGCGACATTCCGAATTTGACATCAACACTCTCCCTTCATACAGGCTGAGGACTGGCACTGAGTCATACCGGTTTGCAGCCTCAGTGAATGGAGTGATGAATACAGTCAAAAGAAAAGTTTGCGGGCAATATACGCTGGAAATCACACAGAAGAGAGGGTATAAATTCTACACACTAACCTTATGAATATTGTTGGACTGATAGGTACAGACATTACACACAATGTGCACCGGGTTGGGAATGTTTAGATATCTCATCCTCCACTCATTTTCGCTGCCTCCTTCTCGTATATGGTTTACTAACTGAACTCTCTGTACGTGTTTATCAGTCTAAAATGACGATGGTGATGTCATACTAGGTAGTCAACAGGCAAAAGATGGAAAATTCTATGACAGCTTCACACCCTGGTCATGATAACTCTATCACGATCACACTCGTTATAGATTGGTATCATACAATCAGCGCATTACTATAGGCGTTAATATGTTAACACCTCCAACATTTCTGTGAACCAGAGCCCATCAAGACTGCGAAAATAACACCCGCATTTGGTTGGTCCATACAGTCCCTAATTGCAGTGTCGTATTAACTCCGCCAACAGGTTGGAGCTGAAAATTACAGTTTAGTGTACCCTTTCTGGTTATGCCACTGTTATATGAACATTTCCTGTCAAAGTTAAATGTCATAATTAGTTTCTATGACAACCGTGGACAATTATGGAACACTGGTGTAATTTACATTTAGTTTGCTAGGTGCTGGAACTGAAATTATAGGGCAGTTATATATCATATGATGTATTTCTGGTCATGACTGCCCTAAGGCATTTCTAGCTTTATCGGCCACCAGATGGATCGTTATGTCAGATATGGGCATGACTAATTAGCATATCAAATTAGTATGATCAAGTTTTTCGTCTCTCTAGATAGCGCCTACATCCACTTAACGAGGGAAGCTGTTTAGGGAAAAGACGTTATGCACACACCAGCAATCCTAATACCAAATAATTGTTAAACCTAGTAAATTACAACAGAAGAGATTAAATTACAGGCCTATATCAACCTCCCAACATGTCTCATTAGTAATCAGCGGATGAGTTAATAGAGAGGCGAGCTGGTGACTGGGATTGCTTGCATAGAAGATTACCCTTATTTATAAAGCACTAAGTATGAGGGATTGTCACTGAATGTGTGGGAGAACCACACAATAAGATACCAAGAGGCTTATAAGCTCTCAGGAACAAAGCCTATGACAATTCTGTCATTAATATACTGGACTGTGATGTAAGTGCTGAAATTGTCAATCACAACCATAATTCCATTGAAAGGATTGCACTAAAATCAGTCTTGTGTACCCCTAAATGTGTTCATGATTTGGTTGACAAAACTTCTCTTTCTTGGCTGGCTGGCTATTTTCGCTGCCCTTATGCGCTATTTACCAGTGATGGTAAAGTGACAATGCATAAATATACCAGACTGTTTTTCTGTCAGGGTTCAGCCGGTTGGTCAACGTCCATCACTCTCTTTGTCTCTATATATGTCATGCCAATAAGTAGACTGAGTTTTAATGACTGAATCCTAAAAATCACAGCCGGGTTGTTTGGTGAGCAAGCTGCACCAGTTAGCTAATGTTGCTGCTATCAGTACGGTGTCATTAGCACTGCATCCTCCCATTATCATGCCAGTATAGAGACAGGATGGCAGATACTAATGGTAAAACAATTACTCTCAGTAGAGGGTCAGCTGCAACAGTGACTTGTCATTAGCAGTAAGCTAGTTACTAGCTGTGAGTATAAAATAATGGCAGAATATGGCACACTCGTTGTTCCTAGTTCATTATTCAGACTGGGTCCCTATGGACTGGGGGAGCCTACCCACCTTACAATGGAGCTGAAAGTTCGCCTTTAGACTGGTTTTATATTGGCAGAGGTTACACAGGTAGTGGTTCTCCGGAGTGATGGTGACGTGTTCCGCACTGGTCGTTGCGGATCTGTCGATGCTAAGATGCTGGTCCAGTTGATTCAAATCATCGGTAGTGAAAGTGTTACAGATGACACAGCCATATGTGTCTCTTGATCTCTTGTTCTGTATCGTCAGAGCTTCCTCTCCAACTTTAGATAAATCACAATCCATTCCCTGTAATTCAACAATAGGTCAACCTATGTATCGTTTGACCCACAGTAGTCTGTAGGTATGCCGGAATAGCTAAGTAGCTTGACAGCTGGGATTTAGGCCCAGGCAGTGAGCGTGAGGTCCTCACATAATTCCTACCTACCTTATATAAAACTCACGCTAGATAGGTCGTAAAGCAATTAAAATGTTATGCAGCAATTAGTCTACCTATATGTCAACTAATTTACTGTTGACTACTCTTCCCTAACAGTTAAACAATTAATCCACCAATTTGCACAAAATGATAAAGGACAACAGGTGGTGAATGCCTTTACCTGCTGTTGAGAGACTGCTTCCATCTGACCAACAATTCCCATTGGATCAAACGGGAACATGGTGCCAAGCTGCTGAAGAGCCGCGGCGTCTGGCTGGCCACCCGGAGCCATTGCCATATTACCCATCGTGAGATGCATGTTTCTCTGCATACTCTTTACATTCTGTTGCAGTATCAGCATGTTATGTGTGTGCTTCTCGCTGAAATACATATCACTGGGCGGTAAACAAGAGGATCGCTGGGTGTCATTTAAGTGACACTGCAGAGGTGCCTGATGATACTGTTTGATTGGCATAACACGAACACAACATGTTGTGCATTACTTGTGTGACGCTATTCTCACCTCGTCATGTGTATGCGAAGATTTCTGGCGATGTTTGTCTCATAGTTGCATACGTCACATCGCCATGTATTTTTACTGCTGCCTGGCTTCTGTCGGTTCAGACCAGCCAGAGCGACAGCACCGATCGAGGCTGGAGGTGAGGTCAATGCCGCCGGAGTAGTGGGGGAGGAAGAGGCTACTGATTCCACAGCCTGTAAAAATTAGCCCATGTCACCACACGATGCTAGGGAATAAATCCATAGCAGCGGCTAATTTCCTAATTACATTCAGTAATCTAATAAAATGTGTCAGGCACAAAAGTGACCCCTTATTCATTATGTTGACTTGATTGCTGAATTTCCTGGCTATTGGAGACCAAATCAATCATGAAATACCCAATCCAGGAAAAAGAGGTAATTTTACTACCGTTGGGGAGGAAAGTGATCCTCCGTTGCTCTGGATCTCTTGCATGTTGTTAATGTGTTTGTCGGACTGCATATGGATGCTGAGATTTCCTTTAGTTGTGGTGGAGTAATTGCAGACTTCACATCTATAGGGCTTATAGCCACACATGTAGCTCTCTCCACGAGCTAGCTTGGGATGTGACTGCTTCGTCACACAGTAGATACACGTTTGTTCAGTGTCTGGATGCTTCTCCTTCATGTGTATCTCCAGAGTTTCCTGGTACTTGTAGTGCCAGTTACATTTGGGACACTTCAGGGTTTTGCATGAGTTCCTAGAGTGCATCATCGTCATATGCCCTGTAAACAGATATAAAAATGATGGTGCATGCTCTAGAAATGGTAGCGTATGCAAAGAACTAATACAATTTAAGTAGTAACTGGTGACATGTTATCTACGGACTAGGATCAGCCATGTGTATAGACTTCTATATATTAATTAGTTTATTGATCTTGTATTCATACCCAGAATAGCGAGGTGCAGTATATATTAGCATACCGGAGTGTATGTGCGTTACCTACCCCCAAGGGAACGAGCAGAACTGAGCGTTAGGTCGCATTTGGGGCATTCTATGCCACCATCTGGGTGCTCCTCGCATCCCATTCTAGGAGAGAGTAGTCCAGAGGAGAATAATGGAGGTCTAGGTGTGGTTTGTATTGTGTCCGGAGAGACTCGCTCCTCGACAGATACTCGATGAAGACCGGCTGCCTGCTGACCTATACTCTGTATAATCGCTGACGCCGAATCGGGAAAATCCTCACAGCTGATGTCATGCTTGCTGGCAGCGTGGGTCACTAGAGAGTCTGCATCGGTAAATTTTGTCTTGCATAGCAGACAGTACAGAACTTGCTCTTCTAGACAGATGGAGAGTCGGTCTGATTGAAGAGGATGAACGACCAAACGGAGAAACGGTCTCTCCGGCTCTTCTCGGCTGTCCTGGTAGAAATATATGAGTTTGGCAAACATAGGGAGTCCTGGACAGGATGAATCATTTGAGTTACTGATTGTTACACCCTGACTGGAGAGTGTAGAGGCTAGCGAATCGGGCAGGATAATCACGTGACCGTGATCCGAGTTAAACAAAACACACATCATTTCTGATGAGGTTTCATCTGTCTCGAGTTTCTGCGAGACTTTCAGAGGTTTTGGGTGCGTTGGGGAATCATCTGCGGTGTTTTGGAGTCGTGGAACCAGAGGGAGATTATTCTCTAGATAGATATTCTGCTGTAGTATGTTCTTGGCGGCCATTTTAATGACAGAGAGATGGTTGTTGTTTTCGGTTTCGGGGTCGCTTGCCTCCATCGATTCTATGGTGGTAGAGGTAGTGGCAATGGGGGAAGCTGACACTGTACTAGCCATACCTGTAAAAAAAACCAGCTCATTACTGGACACAGGTAATGACAACTAGTTACAAATCATTCTGTAATTTATGACTCAATAAAACAATGGTGGCCATTAAGCCAACAAATATAGAACTTTTGCCCCTATTAACAGGTGGTTTCGCATACCTGTCTTCCTAAAGCATACAGAATGATACAAAAAGGGAAATTAGACTATGACATCCATTAGTCTTAGTTAGAATCCATATTTGAACAGTGTCTAAGTTCATACAATGCCACTATCACAAGATAATACAATTTTCATCTTGATCATAACGAAAGGTTCCATTATTAAGTAACCAACTTATTTGTCACTGTATAAACTCACTCATTGCATCACTGGTCACGGCTAACTAGTCCAAAATGACGACTGTAAAATGAGAAAGATTACATCCTAGCATTCTTTGCTTTGAGCCTGAAAGGGTAACATTAATTGCCACACTCAGATTTCGCTAGGTTCCATCTTAATTACATGTGAGCAGCGACAAGATTGCGCCGTAATAACCGCCTTCTCAGGGTGCATAAAGGATAGGCTTATCTGTTGGCTTTAATTTCAGAGCAAAAACTCAGCAGAGGCTCATAAGACAATGGTATACTCTGAACTGTTAGCTAACCGTTACATGTGACCCTCTATGTGTCACAGGATTCCCTGTGGGGAGCTCTCTCAGTACAGACCCTGCCTTCTTTTAAAGTTATTATATAATTCATTTGCACCGAAAAGTAATTAGCTCATGTTTGAGACCATTTATTGAGACCATGAATTCTTGACTGTTAATTAAGACTTAGGTTATATTAAAATCCTTAATCCTGGCTTTAAATAATTAACACTGAGCTTTAACTTTCCATGTCAGAACAGCAAACATCGGGCCTGGTGTCACCTAGCCATGCTACAGCGCATTATTAATTAGCTATTACAAAGTCGATGTCAAAGAGAAGGGCAGGGCATGTAGACCAAGTTTAATTAGGCTGTCAGCGTAATTTTGAAGTGAAGCACTCACTCAATGTGTGCGTATGTGTGCACATCTCTGTAAATCATAAAAGCAAATTTACTGGATTAAGGCGTTGACTAATAATATATGCCACGGAGATAGATGATTAGGAGCCAAATAATGACAAGGGATAACAGAATGACTGCATCTCCCTCTCACAGACTCTGCCCCTTGGTGAATCGCTGGGATGTAAGTCTATACCATAGAGTTATCCTCTAAACCTGCGGCTTAGGGTTCAATCAGTCGGTGCTAACATCAAATCCAGTGACAGCCTTTTTAGTCGGATCTGCCTAAAGATCACGCCAGTTCTCATTGATAGATTCCGATGGCTGAATCCGGCCTCAGACCATCTGGCAGATAGTTGGACCAGGATAACTCTATGGACTATGCTACTCAACTCCTGATAGGTACTGAAGTATCCAGAGATGGTAGGAACCCAATAACCACAACGAGGCTGCTGGACCAACTTTTTTATTGGAAATTCCTGGTTAACAGGTGGTTGAATCATTCCCAAATTGGGCTGCCTGAGACGACAAAGACCTGGTCTTGAGCTAAATAGGCTAGTTAGGAGCTGGAGATGAGCCAGGTATGTCTAGGTCACACGGGAGACTGGTCAAATTGACTCAGTGAATAAACTATAAGTCAATGTGTTAAATTTAAGACAATAGTCAACTTGTGATCGCAAGCACAGATAACCAAGAGATAAAGGAGATTCTGAATCTATTATTCAAGAGGCATTCATAGTGATCCGAGAAGCTAATGTAACCGAGTAGCATAACCAAACTAAGAACAAAAACATAAAGAAACCTTATGAATGTCCAGTCATCCAACAAAGTTTATCTTCAATCTAGACAAAAGCAAAAATTATCTCTCCACTTAGACAGGTTTTGTAGCTGGTCATGGGAGGTTTTCTCTGATCAAATGACAAAAGGCCATCGCCCGAATAGGAATGGATGCGCTCGCGAACAATACATGGCCCACAGTCAACGGATGCTTCCACTGTGAATATCGTTTCAATTTCACTTCGTAAATTGTCAATAGAATTTTATTTAAAGCCAAAAATGTAATCAGTTGAACATTCTATTTTAGCCTGTGGGTAAAATCACAGGTGACAGTTTGGTAATTGAATGCAGGCCATAGTCAGGGGGTCAGCATCCTGTATGATTATCTCTGGCGATGGCCATTCAAAATGACTGACTTTCCCTGTCCCACAAGCTTTACTACTAGTTGGTAATCTGTAATCATAGCTCATTAAACCCATCAAACCTTGCTGGGTGAACTGATTTTAATTACAATACAACCAGCATTGTTTTATTGTCTGGCGGGATAGTTATAACTGAGTTGCCGATGTGAAATTATATGTAGCCGAAATGTTTGTGGTGGCTTCAACCTCATTGGATGGAAATTAAAGAAATGTGATGAACATACCACCCAATAAAGATGGGACAATCTCAGAATCTCGTGTCCATCCCCCTCCCTTTCTGCCTGCCTATAGAGTATCATTTTGTTTGACATGGGTGACAACATGGCTTCTTTTCAGAATGGCCCATGATTTGCCCCCATTTGGCCGGTACTCCATTTAGCATGGGTTGGGCTTATTTAACGTAGCGATACGAATCCGACGAGGGAGAAAGTATAAAGTGGCACACAGACTTGAGATCGAACCCAAGACGCGTGATCCAAAGCCAACGCACCATCCACTAAACCACTGTTTCTTGGGGGGATGGTGGTGGGGTGGGCTGAGAATAGATACACAGTCATCTAGCTGAGACTAATCAAATGAACTCCGATGGCAGCAGACAGCAACCACAGCTCATCAGACTGGTTAATTACTGTAAACCAATGCAAGTCAATGGCTGAGGCCCCAGATGACAGCTTTCTTATCTGTGTGTGCACAGCCTTCAAACTGAAAACATTGACTAGCTCATTATACTAGTCATAGTAAGCTGATAACCTAGACCACATTGTAGATATGCCTAGTGTAGATACACCATCTTATATTTACTATTGCATGTTAATAGAACCCATTTCTTAACTTACATTCTATATCCTCAAAGAGTCACGCCGAGCAGGAAGGCAACTAGCTGATCACCTAATGACACAAGCTGATTACTTCATCAATAGCCTTCATACTAACAGCAGCCAATGAGTTGACTACTAATTAACAGGTCGCCAAGCTGCCCTCTGTGAACTTCAAAGCCTAGTAGAATTAGCTGACATATAACTAGTCAAGCAACATCTAAATGACCTTCGCAATCTTGTAATCAAGAAGTTGACTTTTATTCTAAACACCATGGGATTTGGGGCAGAAGTTGAATAAATTCAGTGTCGGATGGACCAGCCAGATCATAACCCTCACCCCATCCCACTTCCTAGTTGATATTCCTTATCAGATCTGTAAGTTCATACATTACCAGCACCCCAATTCATGGCATCATGCGATGGCCTATTCACTATCAGTGACTGCTTTTTTCTACACTTTGGATCATCTTCTGTGGGGTGTAACTAACACATGCTGGGCTCGACAAACCAATTTGAT
>Ga0224511_10004684_pt1 | contig 10439 bp, 5 predicted proteins | sample SF_May12_sed_USG_2_FD_169988 | JGI IMG/M metagenome (GOLD analysis project Ga0224511, IMG submission 169988) | Sediment microbial communities from San Francisco Bay, California, United States - SF_May12_sed_USGS_8_1 | ecosystem: Environmental > Aquatic > Marine > Sediment | place: USA... | reverse complement strand
TATATATATACAGGCAGTGTGCTAACAGAACAGAACTATCTGAGTGGATGTAAGTAAGCAGAATAAGTACAATCCCACACCCATTCAGTTACACGGTATCAGAAAAGCTAGAGTCCAGTACATCCCTTCTCATGAAAGAGTAACCAGGTTATCCATGGGTGATGTGTAAGAAATAACGGTTCAGTTTGACTCACACCCTCGCCGGATTACCCACGCAATCAATGCTCCACACTGCGACATCGGGTACCCTCGTAGAGAGGAGATGGCTATTGGCTAGAGTCAGCTTCCACCAAATCAATCCTACCCTAGCAGCGTTACCAAACCTGCCCAGCTGTACAGAATTTTCAGAACTCTGCACATTCAAAGTGAAGGAAAACATAAAAAATGTAGCTGTGAGGGAGGACATTATGATGACCTAAAGTCATCACAGTAAAAATACAGGAGGCTCTAGGAGGCTATATAAACAACAAGAGTTTCATTGCATTTTTGAACAATTATTTTACACATTGACATCTTTGATGTATGATATGGTGTGCACTTCTGCGTATTGATAAGGTAGGTTTTAGACATGCATTATCCATTGCGGACTGTTTACACATACCAATGAGTAAGATAAAGGGCTTTACATGATGATGGTTGCAGCCAAAACTGAGCTTTATTTGGGCATAGTGCCTGAGAAATTCCCATCTCCATTAACAATGTGTGCTACCTTTTTGCGGCTAGTTCGAGTTCCTCTGGAGTCGGTTCTCTTAGCTTTTTAGATGCATCAAATATCATTGCTCGTAAACGATTCAGACAGTCGGCCTGATTCAGAATCTGCTTTCTTGTTTTTTCCGATGTAATGATGAGGTATCCATCTTTGGTAACTCTGTTTCGTTCCTGAATGACCAAAAAGAATCCAGACATGCGGGAGGGTAGATAGAATCTTCCTAGACATAGAGATCACACGCATCAAAACTCTCATTTAGCCTGTAATGACGTACGACAGTGAGCAGTTAATTCCGGACAACAGGACCAAGGAGGGGATCGAAAGTTTTGAACGCTGGTATTACACATGTCTACTAAACACTGGTATTACACATGTCTACTGAACATTAGTTGGAGGGAAAAAATTCAAAAGGAAGAATCTTGGAACATCTAGGAATAAGAAGACCAGAAATGTTACGGGGTATCACGGGGTAGGAAACTGTCATTCTTCAGGCAAGTGGTACGAGCGGATTCACTAACAAGGCAACTGATATCAGGCCAGGATAACCGAAGACGAACTCAGGACAGACAGAGAAACGCGTGGATCAGAGACATTGCAGACGCAATGGACACCTCTGTAGTAGGGTGTGCAAGAGATGCAAGGCATAGGAGAATCCGATACCCACCGAACGCCACGACAGTGAGTGAGTGAGTGAGTGAGTGAGTGAGTGAGTGAGTGAGTGAGTGAGTGAGTGAGTGAGACATATATGAAAACTTCTCACATGTGTCGTTATGGTAACTGCATAGAAAATCTTGGTTGGTCTCGAGCTGAAGCCAACAAAGATGATTTTGTTCACCCAAATAAAGAAAGTTGATAGTGAAAGCAGCCAATTTTGTGTATTTCCTAATATTTTACTTGTATAGTGAGGTCAGTTTGAGTTATTTTGTATTAAAAAGAATTAAACACAAGTTGTATCTTGGTACGTCTGGTCTTTGATGTTACAGTTACTCTCCAGTCACTCTGCCCCTTAGGATAAGTCAAATAGTTCAAATAGTTTGACTATATTGGAACATATTTTAGTAAGTTCTGTACCACAATTTCAATTAAGTCCCAAGACATTCAGAAAAGTGGCTAGGATGGAACACTGACCTTCTCCAATAACCTTGGCTTGATCCAATCTGGTATAAATGTGCATTTTTCTATAGGGAATCGTATTTCTACTTTGGTGGCCACTACAAAATAAAAGAAATCGATATAGGAGTGTACAGTGGAGAGAAGACAACTGCTGTTTGTTTCAGGACAATTATTCATTTAGCAGTAAGTATAAATCCAGTTGGTGGAAGACCCATTGTATTCATGGTCACCAACTGTGAGCCAGAGATGTCAAAACAATAGCTGGACAGCAACTGGGGATATAACAGCACATGCTGGAACTTGCGTCCATCACATCCTATGCAGAAAAAGACATAAGAGTGCAGGTTGCTATGGCCAAGAATGTTTTTGGTAGGCTGAAACCTATTTTGACCGGCGGACTTAGACAAGAGACGAAGAAGAACTTGGTCAAGACCTCCGAAACTTGGACTCTACGGAAAGCTGATGTAACAAAACTAGAGGCATTTGGTTGTGGAAACGTATGGAAAGGGTGCGGCTGACAAATGAAATGATTAATGCTGAAACTCTGGTTCTGGTAAAGGAAACACCCAGACTGATGAGGGAAACAGTAATAAGAAGGAAACACCGATGGATTGGACATGCTGTTTGACACGAGTGCCTTTTGCAAACCACTCTGGAAGGACGGATGGAAGGAAAGCAACCCAGGGGATGGAAAAGCACCAGGATGGTGAATGACATCAGAGACGGAAGCACATACGCAGAGATGAGGGGGAGAGCGGGGAATAGAGAAGAGTGGAAGGTCACGTCATGAGGAACCTGCCTTCGGCAGTGTACATAGAGAGTTAGATGGATAGATAAATAGATCCCGTCTTTTCGTATCAAAGAGCCTACTGAGGGAATAGCAGTGAGTGTTACGCCTACTGACATGACACTTTTAGTTGTTGATGAGGTTCTCACATACTTGCTGGCTCCTACTGCATCAAATATCTCCAACTGTACGACATTCGCTAAATAGGGTAATCAAAACTTTGGTGATAAGAATGAAATATGATTTCGCTTCTGTGATTTTTCGCTGACTGCATGGTATACCTTTGTTTACGTGTTGTCCACCGGCTCCACCACTTCTGCTATAACTAATCTGCAGCTCATCTATAAAGAAGCCAGCACAGCAGATTGCAGGTACTGAACCAATTAAGTCCTCAAAAGGGGAGTACAAAGTGCGTAGTATAATAAAGGACAAATGTGCAATGGCTCTGGGTTGATACTAGGACAGAGCACTGCCAGAAGCCAGAAAAAATTGTATGTCAAATTTATAGAATACACCGGGTTTTTCCAAAATGAAAATTTTCTCACTCACTCATTCACTCTCTCTTACTCACTACTCTCACTTATTACTCTCACTCACTACTCTCACACGCTCACTTGCTCTCACTCACTCACTTACTCTCATGCACGCACACACTAGGATATTCAGTAATTTCCATGGATGAGTACCGACTGCAAATACCAAACGAACAATGCTGTCGGTGTTAGGCATGTCCGCTCTTGACTTTCTTTCTCCTTACAGTCGGACTGCTGACAACGCACTACTTACCTATAGGAATCTCGCCACTAAATGGTGGATCGCTTGCAGTTTGAGATGCCCCCTGAAGGACAAAAACATAGCCTTTGTTAGAATGTATTTAGTGTAGGGTCTTTTTAAACATGTAGCCATTAGTAAATCCGGTTAGAACTAGAAGTAAGAACTGAGCAATTAATACTCTATTCACAAGGTGTGTACTCTGGTAACCCAGTCGAGATCAGAGTAGTTGCTCAACTAACTCAGTGACAGCGCCTGGTTGTCACCGGAGTTATCCACAGATCAAAACTGTTTGCTGACTTGACCTAGAGCTGATTTGAGTGGAATGATGAACCAAGGATCAGGTTTTGTTAGGTGACTGTTAGTGTGATTGACAGTGTGAGTGTCAGTGTGCTTATGAATACGAGTTTCTCAGTCGGTTGGTTTATTTAATCATTGAATTGGTTGCCCGAATTGACTGAGTTGACTCAAGTCAATGACATTTTTGCAGGCGTTGATGAGCAAGCTGAGTTGCCAGTAGACGCAGAAGTAGCACTAGTAGTAGTAGTAAATGGAGAAGCACTGTTGCTGTTAGTTACACTGTAACTGTAAGTCACTAAGTGTAAGTGTAAACGTCCTAACAATACTTATAGTTATACTCCCAAGTCCATCTCATGGTCGTGATTCGTCACTTGCGTTCATCATACTAAAGTATAACTCAAGTCAAGTCAATAACTAAGTAGTAAGTAGCTCCCACTCTCAATCAATTTCAATATCTGATTCTTAGTGAATCTATCGTACAGTTTATTTATATAAATAAATGAGTAAACTAAATAAATACTAAAATTATTACTAATACTAATAGTAATTAAATTTGACTTTGACTTTGACTTGAGTGATGATCGTAAACGAGTTAGTTTAACTTGCAGCTGGAGTTCACCTGTGCACAGTGAACTGTAGGAACCCGGAAGAAAGATCTAGTCAACTGTTTGGTCAACAAAGTCGTTGGTGTATTGGTTCCCGTTGAAACGAAAAGTCTACAAATCGAAAACATCTTGCGCACATCCGAGCTAGCCGTTACCGTAAAATTTTCTGTAGCTCATCAATCCGTAGGTGAATTCTGCGCGCTGAAGCTAAATTTCTAGTAGGCTAGTCAAGACCATTCTCTGCATCAGGTAGCGTGGCCGAGTGGTCTAAGGCGCTGGTTTTAGGCACCAGTCCTTCGGGGCGTGGGTTCGAATCCCACCGCTGCCAAACTTTTTTGTTTTTGATGTCGAGTTAGCTGTTCCAATTCTGTATTTTGAGTCTACTTTTCTAGTCTTCTGTACCATGAAAACTGAGACATGAACATTGCTTCGAAGAAATGCGCTGCCTGTATGTCAACTATATATTGCTATTGAATGTTCATTGGTTACATTAATACGCCTCAAAAACTGTTTCTGTTTATTATGTGAAAATATACAGCTATCTGAGGGACATATCAAAATTAAGACTATAGGGTATCTTTTCGTTATGAGTGCCTGATGCCTAATTCCAATGCACCAAACACGATGAAATTATGGCGTGGTAGTAGACCCTGTGTAGTAGACGCTCTTTTATTTGCCAAAATCTACAAAACTGGAGTTGCCTTCTCGTTCTATTGGACTAAGCCTCTGTGTACAGTAGAATCCAGAGGGCTCATTCTGCACGTGACAACCCACTGCTCAGTGCTCAATGGAACTATGCATCACCTTAGACTGTGCCGTATGCTCAGTTGCAGGTTCACGCTTGCTGCATTAATCTCCAGTTCCTCGATTTATAGGATGACATTTTCTGTCTCATGTTCTAACTGCTAATCATGTTTTGGCAAACCACACTACAACACAGGACTGTAAAACAAAATAATTATCTGCGAAACTGTCTAAATGCTTTGTCTCGAGCAGTGCTTTGATGAGCTCATACATGACGTGAATAGAGGCTGTTCCATATTGGAGTACCAACCCACGCCAGCCATTACTGCCTCATAAAATCTAATCATGCTCAAGGAAGCAAGCGAGTAATAAAAGGTAGTGATATCGGGATTACAAAACAGTATCTCTAATGATGAAAACCAAAATACATATCCAATAAATAAAAAATGACATTATTATGGAAAAAGGTCGAATTAAAGCAATATAAAATCTTTTAATCTGGATCGTCATCAAACCTTTATCATTGGAGATGACGCATGATGAAAACAAGACCAATTCCTTTGGGATGCAGATCACACCACACCATAGTGCTTAGAGATGATTTGTAAGATATTTTTTCTATCTGACTGAGTACCACACCAGCCATGAGTCATAATTAGGTGAGAAAACAAATGGAATGGCAGCTGCGATCCTCAAGAAAAACTTGCCGTAAACAACGCAATTAGCTATTGATCATGTTTCTATTGTTCATTGTCTCGGCGTAAAACTTGCGTACCGCAAAACAGAGTGCTCTAAAGAATTGCAGGCTTTCATTGAGGCTTATAGCTATTGGTTTGCTAGGTAGTCCTTTGTGATAGGCCCTGGTTGTTGTGATAAAACATAAGGTCATTCTGGGCTACCGCATTCTCCCATTACTCTCAATTTGTAGAGAATAATTGCATGACCAAAGAGAAGCCAACCCCAAATGGGGCAGATTGACCACTGTACTTACTTTGTTTCAGTGGCAACAGTACAGATCTTGACCCAAAAATTAAACCACATTATCAACTAGGCCCAGTGAAATAAATTTGCTAATGTCCTGCTGTGTGGTGTCTGGCATAGCAATAGCTACTGTTCTGCAGTAGTAAAGCAGTAACTAACCAATTGGCCTGGTTGACAGCCTCATTGCTGCGAAATAAAACAAAATATATAATAAGACAAAACTACTAGCCCTACCTTACAGTGCCCTTCATCATCTGGTTCACAAAAATAGGTACTATTGGCAGAACTTTTGTGGAGAGTTATACAGATCTGTGATTTGCGACCATAGAATATTTTTTTATGAAGACCAGGTATTTGGCTGGTTTACTTGTTTATAGTTGTAGGAGTTGTGGTTTCGGTATTTAGCAGTAGGAGTTACCAGGGGTGTGGCATCCCGGGTACAAAACCAGGAAGGATTTTTTAAACTCTTCAAACTCTTCATTCCCAACGATCTAATGCTCAGATCTAACAGGGTGAAGCCCCAATAGATGTTGAACTAGAAGCAGAGAGCTACTAAAATCTGTGTAGTGTACACAGGGTGCTCTGTAGCCCTGTTAGATGTTTCAAATCATTGAAGCCATGTTCTGGCAACTGACTGAATATTTGCCGACGAAACTCCGCAGCAGGGCCAATGGGACAGGAGAGCAAACTGGGTTAAGTGGAGACTGGACATAAAGTCAGTTATAGAGGTATCCTCTGTACTTTTTTGGGCCCAGCCCATACCAGAGAGCACCTTGGGGCACCATGCCATCAAACAAAGACATCGATCAACAAACGTCTAACAAAGAATAGTTTAGAGTATGGGCATAAGTCAAACGCACTATGTGAGTTTTTACGCTTAGTGCTCCTGTCCATGAACAGAGCGCCGTCAGTATTGGAGTAAACAACTCCGCTAAGCCACGCCCCTAACATAAGTGCCCAATGAGCGTAGCTGACACAGAAAACCGCGAAGTATCTCCGAAGCCTACAAAGCTGTAAAGATATCTAGGTCAACCGCAGTTGGAGAAACGTGGTGGATGCTATAGCACTCACTCAATCTTTCGCGAAACTAGGATAAGCCAAGTACAGAAAGCGGTGTAATGCCGACAACTCTAATGACAAGAGGCACCATGAATCCAGCACCAGGAGCTCTGGACGATCAGCGAGCGTACCAGCTGGCATTGGAACTGTCAATGCTTGGGATTAATCAGCAATCACACACTCACAGTCACAACAACAGTCATCCTCATCACAGTCACAGGCATCATGATTTTGACCCGTCTCACGACTTCCAAGATTATATTCACCCAGATACTCAGTACCACCCAAAAAATAACCACATGTTGGACCAGCCACATGAGGATGCTGTAGCTCTAGCAATGGCACGGAAAAGCTCTAACATGACTGAAGCTGTACCAGTGCCTAGCTCGGAACACGTTGCCGAGATTGTAGGAAGACAAGGTACGTGCAGTTGGTTGTGTTGAATTAAATAACACCATGACCATTATAAATTGCTTTCGTTTTCATCATACTCTTCTTATAGCACTACTGGTACTAGCATTGGTGATTTGGTCAATTGTGATCCAGTAGTTAAGTTTGTTAGCCAACGCAATTTGATATAACATCCCAAAATCCAAACATTGAAAATAATGATTCCTGTGAGTGTGACTCCACTGTTTTTTTTACGATTTTTTACTGAACACATAATCTGTCTACTGGTAGTTCGCGTTGCCCAGGGGCATCTGGTTCGGTTTTGGGCTTCAGTTACACTCAAATAAACGCAGTGCGCTATTGATTCCCATAATCATAGGGCATTGTTTCACGTTGCTGGGTTTAACGCCGGAATTTGGAAAATGAATCATGATGATTGCGTACAGCTCAAAGACAGTAAATGACCATGCATGATTTTCTGGGATATGTGGGATTTTGTGTATATTCAGTTACTTCGTTTTCTGACATCACCCGTTTCTACTAATCTTCTGCCGACCAGACTAGTGAATCCCACTTACGGATTGAATTGTGTAAGAGTCCATGGTATTATGTAACACTTTGTCTGACCTCTGGTAGGCTATGCTAGTACACCTACCTGTCCTGTGACTAAATTGGCTCACCTGCTTGGCTAAATTGCTAGTTGGAATGGGTCGGCCAGGATGTAGTGGCGTTTTTCATGTCATGAATGGCGAAGCCACCGCCTGCCTGAGTGTTTTGGCATCTGATGGAATGCCTAGAAATATCACACTTAATAGGTTGCTGCTATTAGTTGCCCACAAATGTCAAAAACAATCCCTCCTCATTCCTGTTTTTCTTCTGACGACAGGATGCAAGATCAAGGCCTTGCGAGCGAAAACTAACACCTATATCAAGACACCGGTGCGTGGAGCTGAGCCCGTATTCGTTGTCACCGGTCGTAAAGAAGATGTCGCCCAAGCCAAACGGGAAATTGTTTCCGCCGCCGAGCATTTCAGTCAGATCCGAGCGTCACGTCGCAACGGAGCCCCTGCGCCAAGCTCACAAGGACATAGCAGCGGTAGCAGCAGCCCCACTTCCACTCCCGGCCATATCACAATACAGGTCAGGGTGCCGTACAAAGTAGTTGGACTCGTTGTTGGCCCCAAAGGGGCAACCATAAAGAGAATTCAGCAAACCACTTCCACATATATTGTAACCCCTGGCCGCGACAAGGAACCCGTGTTTGAGGTCACTGGGCTGCCCGATAGTGTGGAGCGCGCTCGAGAGGAGATTGAGAAGCACATCGCCTCACGAACCGGCACAGACAATAATAGCGACCTACACATTGATGACTTCCAGGTGAATGGGATTGATTCCGGCTTCCACGACCAAAGTACCGACTCTAACGGGCCTAATTTCAATGGCTTCCCAGGAGTGCTCAATCTACATGACAATCTCCCTCCCCTCTCCAGCGTTACCGCCAACAATGGCCACTACAGCAGTGGGTCTACGTGCAATTCTACCGGTGCTGGTCTCAAAATCTCTGACTATAGTAATATGCCATTCAGTGCATTCAGCACATTTGACGCCAGCGACATAGATGAGGGCATTGGTACTAGTGGACCCAACATATTTGACCCCGCCGCTATCTGGGGTAGCGACTCATCTTATCATATCCAGAGAAGCAACAGCGTGAGCATGTCATCTCGTCTTCCGCATTCTGACGAAGGTCCTCACCCACGTACGCGCCGTACAAACAGCGACCCGCTCGCCGCCGCCTTTCAACGAATCGAGGCAGCGTTCAGTTCGTCTTCCCCATCAAGCAGTCAGGGTAGCACCTCACCAGTCAGCGGCCATCGGTCACCTCGTAGTCGCGGGTGCCTGCAGTGCGGAGGTGAAGTCACCGCCGCGCTCGTCCCATGCGGTCATAACTCATTTTGCATGTCCTGCGCTCACAACATCTGCCAACGAGAGGATCGTCGCGAGTGCCCTATCTGTCACGTATCACCGACTCAAGCCATAATGATACACAACTAGTAAGACTGTGCCAGACTGTATAATTCTCCGTACGCCATTCTATGCCTTCCGTTTACCCCAACTACGTACCCAATCAGACAGTATTCTGGTGCTCATGACAAGCCAACTGAAAAGATAGTGATCATCATACACAGACACCCTATTTTAATATTTGCCGTATTTCACCAGAATTCTCGTCGATAGTCGCAGCAGCAGCGTATTTTCTCACTTGCCTGCAGAAGTAACGATGGTTAGCTTTATCAATTCTGCCATTTTTTCAATATCGGGATCAAATGCAACTCTGAATGTCCTGGTCACTGAGTATTATTTATTTTAAAGAGCGATAATTGTTTTAATTTTATATCAGAATGACATGAGTTTTATATAACAACTGAATGATTTTATTTTATACTGATTCATTTTAGTCGGTAGTTGTAAATCAAGTTTGCGATGTGTGTTGCTTTTTATGCCCACTGCTGTATTTATAATGTAATGCAGTGATTAGATTTTGAACATTGTTGCACCCTAGACAGTTTAGATACCAATCTATTTTCTACTATTATTTAACAACATAAGTTTGTGTCTATGAACCCCTACAGTATGCAATTGTTCAAGAGAATATTTATTTTATGCAGAATTGCTTTTCTAATAATGATGAATGTGTCATCTTTATTTTCGTGGTATTAAACACCTTCGTTGTTCAAACCATCTTTGCTGATCGATAACGAGGGTAATGCGCGAGTCAACAATTGTCCATACACTTTGCACTAACTCATTCAGTTGGGCAGACAAAGATAGTAGACAAAGATACAGCGGATCGAGCGCCAAACCAGTATAAAGGGACAACTTTGGGGTAGTTCTTTCATTGAATCTTGATTGTCCTAGCTTTGGAGGTCACATTTTGAATGCCTCCTTTGTTGATACTTGTAGAACTTGGGGATATTGG
>Ga0224511_10004683_pt1 | contig 10440 bp, 7 predicted proteins | sample SF_May12_sed_USG_2_FD_169988 | JGI IMG/M metagenome (GOLD analysis project Ga0224511, IMG submission 169988) | Sediment microbial communities from San Francisco Bay, California, United States - SF_May12_sed_USGS_8_1 | ecosystem: Environmental > Aquatic > Marine > Sediment | place: USA... | reverse complement strand
TACCCCATACGCAACAACCACTACTACTACTACTACTACTATCCCAGACCCAACAACCACTACTACTACTACTACTACTATCCCAGACCCAACAACAACCACTACTACTATCCCAGACCCAACAACAATCACTACTGCTACCCCATACCCAACAACCACTACTACTACTACTATTCCAGACCCAACAACAACCACTATTACTATCCCAGACCCAACAACAACCACTACTACAGCCCCAGTCTCAACAACAACAACAACAACAACAACAACTACTAGTACAACAACCCCAGGCCTAACAACAACCACTACTACACCAATTCCAACAATGACTAATACCAATACAACCACAACCACAACAACAACAACACCTGATTCAACACCTACTACCATCGCAAGTCCTGTTCCGGCCACCACAACTACTATCATTCTGACGCCAACAACAACAACTCCAGCCACCATACAAACGACAACACCAAGTCCCGAAGACACAACCCTTGGAATTCGAATTGATGGAAGTAACTTTGAAGCACAAAAGCAAGGTAGGTAGGTACAGCTCATTAGTTGGGGATTTAAATTTGAGCCAATTTTACCATAGTCTAATGAAGGGGGCTTAGGGGTGGGACAAGCCTAGGTCAAGTATGAACGGCCCTTAAATGTCTGAATTATAAGACCAGCATCATACAACTCAGTGCTGCTCTCAAAGACTGGATGAGCGAGAAAGGTTGTGATAGCAGGAAGGGCATCCGGTCGTAACAAAAATTATGCCAACTTTTCTGATTCTTGTTTCACAATGCTCTGATAGGCCGGAATAAAAAGTACCGTGTTTAGCTTGAGATTTCACTGTTCATTACATAACACATTAAAAGTTTCGTGGACCTAAGTGACCGCAATGACATCGCCTTATCGCTCGTTCCACGCTTTCTCCCTCCTATCACAGTTGGCTCGCCTGTCATCAAGGTTTGGGCAATAGGCCGACTGACTTCTGACAGGGAGTTCGTTTTTGCTACAAAACCCTCTTACCTACTTATTATCAACGCATCAATAGCAATGGCTTATCATGACCCTGTTCTGTCTCAGAAATACCCCAGGAAGCGAAGGTGGGAATTGGGACAGTCGCTGCCATCATTGGAGCAGTAGCAGTAGGCGTTCTTGTTGGCTCAATGTTTGCTAAATCTCGGAAAAAGGCGGAGCAGGAAAAAGAAGATGAGATAATGAGGGAGTATAGCGAGGAGAACAGGGGACCGGCACTTGATAGATGGGCACAACCAAGCCGACATAGCCTTGGTGGGTACCGCTCTAGGGCTCTAGATCACCAGTGGCTTAGTGGATAGCGCACTTGACTCAGAATCAAGATCCCGGTATTTATTGGGAGATGTTAAATAAGAGAGGCCCGCCCATAGATAATATTTTCTATGGGGCATGGGTGCAAGCAAAAATACCCCAAATGATGCCACCTGAGTATGGCCGAGTAAAGGACTCAGTGGCCCGATTGCCAATGTCTGCATAGAGGTATCTAAATGTATGAGACCAATGAATGTCAAAAATTGTTTTATTGCCATTCAAACAAACCCAACACTGGAACTAAAATTTTTAGATACAGAAACTTGTGATGTGATTCTTTTCATGAACCATGAAAAGGCTAATCTAATCTTATCCTCTGAATGGAGGGGTCACTGAGAATGAAATTTAATAGCTGATTATTGAATACATTCGAACGGAGCACTCTTTCTCTTGTAGCACTGCAAGATATTCAGATCCGATGAATGCCATATACTACCAGCATTTAGGAGATAACTAATTTTGCATTTCCCAACATGTTTTGCAGGCATTAGCTCATAAAACTCTTTTTAAATGACAAATTAATTACAACTTCACCTCCAACTTACTCTTCTGGTTTGTTGTATTTATAACGTTTCGATATTGTATTTCATTGGATTTATGAAGTTTTGCATGTGCATAATATGCATATATGGGTTCTTCTCACCTGATTAGGTCACTGAAATGTCAACACGTTGACTCTTAATAAACCAGTCAGACAATAAATGTAAAGCATACCTGTGCTAACATGAAAAATACATGCATGAAACACGCGCGATCTATGCGATCCAGACAACCCTAGAGAGATGTATGTCTAAGTCTTCTGATTCAAGGGGTGGAATTAGAAAATCAATCAACTAGTCCTGATGAATAATATCAGTTGCACTACATACAGGCGAAACAAGCCATAAAGTAAAAAATGCACCTATGTCTACTGGTGATGTTTTTCGTGACTATGAACCTTATAGCAAAGATATCTACACACATACAGGCACATACCAACATCACCTGACTAATTATGCTTCAATCCAATTTATGATTAGTTGCTGCAGCATTAATCAAAGCCACTGGAATTGACAGTCTATACTTCAGACACATGATGCACACTTTGTGTTGGGACCAGGTGGCTGATTATGCTACTATCCAACTTTTGACTAACTGCGACAGGAAAAATGGAATTAAAATCACCATCTTACGGTGTGATATGAAGGGTTGCTTCACAAAGTCTTGGGGGTCATTGGGAGTCATACTTTTGCAAGGGGCAATAAATCTATCCCTGTTTAGCATGCAAAGCATCAACATTGTAGAAACTCGCGTCACACCCTTTTTTGGGTCAAGGTCAACCCACTTTGCTATGCCGTGAATGGTTTGCTGTTGAAACTCTGTACTGACCATAGCTAGACGGGGTAGAACTCCAGACAGGCCATGGATAAGCGCTGGTGTTATACGGTGCAATCTGATCAAATAACAACCATTTCTAGACAATGGTTTATAGAATAAATGCTGACCTAAAACACAACATGTTTCAGGGCAGCATATGTAGGACTTCCAGAGGTTTATTACATGTACCGCCGCATTTATATGGTATTATACACAAATGGTTACATAACCTCATAATTTTATTTGCTAACTGACGGCATTGAGCGGGGTTCTACACAGCTCACCTCATAGTGCGTTTTTAACACATTTTTACTTCTATTTGAAGCATGTATTCCAGGTCTATTTGTGATACATCTTCCGATTTTATACTAAATTATTATAATTATTATTCTGCTTATTTTCGCTTCTGTTTAAACTCCATATTGTTACGATGGTCTCCCTGTCACAGCCACTGACTTTTTGGTGATCTGAACCCATGACTCACTGAACACAAGTTACCCATTCTAACCACTAAGCTCCCCGGCTACCCGACACCCCAGACTCGAATAAAGGGATGCATTTAAAATTTTGGACGGGAATAGAACAGAAAATACTTCATATTAAATTGACCTCGAGTAAGAATTGGATTGTGCTGTCATCCCTCCGAATTGAGAAGTTTCTGCATACCACAATATGTTGCATAGTAGAGTAGAGACTGCTCTGGCGGGAACTTGGGGTACCAGGGCACCAGGTAGCTAACTAATCAGCTGATTGAATGCAGGAATACAAATGATACAAAACACCATTGTGAGTTTAGCATCATGTCTAGAGCTTACATAAGCTTTGACGTCCTCATAATGTGTTACTTGAATGGCATTAGTACACCAATATATGAATGACTATTGACATTTAGTTTCATTCTTGGTGCAATTCAAATTCTCTTTATTCAATGCTGAGGGAATAGAATTCTCGCTCAACACTTCAGATGGAAATGAACATGGGATGGATAGCTTACAAGGAAGCTAAAACAATGGAAATTTATCTGGGAACGGTAGCAGATCTTTTGCACTGGTCATAATGAGGGATTTGTGTGTCAAACCGATGAACCTACCACTGCATGCTTGCAGAATTTTTGCTCTGCGTTTTCTTCCGTAACTTATGGCAAACAACCTGTACCCTTTTTGAGATATGTTTATATGCAATAGCATGAATAGGGGTAAAACCCCATAGAGAATAAATAGGATAAACATTCTATGGCTGACTAAAGATAGACAAGTTTGCCAGGGTCTAGGCTAGGCTAGGCCATAGGCGATTTCTAGACCAATGAATGTTACCTACAATCCTAAACGCTGTGCATTGCATTAAAACTCTTAGGTCTACCAATTTAAGACCCGACATACATTCCGGCAGCTCCCGTAAATAGCTCTGGGCTCTTACTTATGGGAGGCAATAATTGTATATTGAGTATACCAGCTGTAATGAAACATGGCCATCATTGCTCATGTGGTTCGGATGTTTCACTTTCTGGTTGGTACACGACATATATTCACCTGTATCTGCATGAGTGTACATGTGAATTTAAATTGAATAGACTGTAATCCAACCCGAAGGCACGCCCCGGTCAGTCAAGCTATTCTTCCATAGCTTTCCTTCATAAGAGTTGTCTTCTGATGGAGCTCAGACCTTTGATTTTCAAAAGCAGAAAACTTTACTGGATTTGTTTGTGGGTGTTGCTATTGTGTCTTATTTGTTGCGGGCACCCATAGAATTATCATACGCATTACCTTTAAATTCCAAGAGCAGAAAACTCTATTGCATGTGTTTGTATAAATTTTCAGCGTGTCATAGTAGTAACATGGCTGACCGAATAGACATGAAAACCATTTCTGTAACATACCCAGACTGTAGGCTGTGATTGGCTCAATGAAGGAATACTCGAGGAGAGCATCGGGATCGACGTCTAAAGCTTGCATTGATATTACCAGAAAATCGATGGATTCATCTGTAAAAACAAAGAAATAAAATATAATATGATATAATATAATATGATATAATATAATATAATATAGTATAATGTAATATAATATAATATAACATAATATAATATAAGTGTGCTCAATGGATTAGCAAATGCCATACATTTTGTGGCAATTCTTTCACCTCCAGACCAGTGCAGTCGGGCCATTAAGGTCGCCACAGCACATCCATGTGAGACTAGCAACTGGCTAGTAAGTACATATTACAGGACTTACCTTCAGATACATTAGCATATCTAGTAGGTGGATTGAAAACAGGACTTCGGTTGCTATCATCGATAATGTTTATGGTAACAAAGGTGTCTCCTGTGAGCTTGGGTTGCCCTCTATCTGACGCTCGTACCTACACGCATTCGAGAAATTACAGTAAGAAGGTAGTAAGTATAACCACGAGCCCCCCAAGCTATATAAGGTCATTTTATCTAAACCTAAGCACAGGTGGTCAGAAGAGATACACAAATATCTGAAAAGGGGACAAATTTACATATTTACATTCCAGTAAGAAAATCGTCGCCAACCCCCGTTTCGGCTGCTTTTAATTTATTGATCATAGAATTCATCCGACCTTGTTCAGTCCAACGTACTTACCCTCAGGTGATACCTAGGAGTGACATCATAGTTAAGGACAGCCCCCTGTTTACGGGAGATAACTCCTGTATCAGTGTCAATACTGAATGTGTCAGCATCACCGGACACGATGCTGTACTCGAGAGCAGCATTCTGACCATAATCTCTGTCCTCTGCCCGAACACGTATCACTTCCACACCTGCAAGATGTCCAAAGGTGAACTATAGAATAGCCATCTTACAAGGGACACTTGCAGTCCGCCACAAATGAGAACAGAGGACGGGGCGCACTATAATATTATTGCCATCGCCTGGCCACCTAATACGGTATAACAGCTAGTTCACGGCCGTCCTACAAGGCATGGCTGAAATGGCCGCCGCAGATGAGGAGCAGAGAGAAAGTCAAAGTCCAATAAAATTATGGACTGAACTGACATAAACACGCAAGAACTCATCTCAAAATGTATATGCAATAACGCTCCCTGTCAGTTTTATTTCTCACAGGCTCCTCAAAGAAAAAGAGACTTTTCAAACCATCTTTGGAATAATATCCTTTTTTATCGATAGATTAACAAAGTGTTGAATTATTTTTATTATGTATTAGGAAAGTTTAGATTTTAACACCGAACATACATCTCCAATAGACCCCCAACAGTCTATTGCCAAGGGTGGCAATGTCAACGACGTCCTTCATAGTGGTTTCAGAATCTGTTGAGCGCTTACCTGGTCGGATATTCTCCAGAATACTTGTCGTGTAATTTCTCGGGAAGGCTGGTGCATTGTTATTGATATCTGTGATGAAGACATTAACCTGGGCAGTGGATCTGAAATCAGGTCGTGCAGCTCCGTCCACAAGATTACCAGCGGAGATGTTGAGCGATATTCTGGATGACAACAGACAGAGATTAGATTTTGTATGCGCAAGGCTGCAAGAATCTGGTGGCAGATTGGTGGTGAATCTAAAGAGTCAACTGTGATTCAAATCTTTCTCCATGAGACCGAACGGAGATTACTATTGCGGAGAAATGAGCAGGCTTCAAATCGACATAAAAAATCCTGAAATTTTCAGCCAGACATAAAGAACAAACACACCTACCTTCCATTCTCATTGCCGTCAGTGAAAAGCAGAGGTCGACTGACATTCAGTTTTCCAGTGATTGGATCTATAGCGAAGAGACCTGTCCTATCAGATAGTATTGAGTATCTAATACGATTATTTCCATTACGCGAACTGTCCCTATCAGTGGCCTGCAAATATAGAGCGAAGAGAGTCAACATTACTGCTTTATTATATAAAACAAATACAATAGAATGAAAAATGATATAAAATATAACATAATACAATACAATAAAATATGAAATAATAAAACATATAAAAACACAAAATAAAACGATATAAAATAGGTAATATAGTATATGATACCAGGCAATTCAGTATCACATACTTCAATATCATTAGTATTTTATACCTAATTATATCATATTTTTGTGTACACTTTGCATTACAGATATAATATAGTATGGTTTAATTTTATGTTACAAGAAACAAAGTATTTAGTTATCAATAATATGATAGAACATTTCATAGTAAAATATACTAGTATATAATCAAGTAAAATATAATATATTATAATAATATTACATATATATCAACCTGTATAGGAGGCCCTGTGAGTGCTGTCATCTCCTCCATAGCTCTGAATGTAAAGATATCTGCTGTAAACTCAGGCTCATTATCGTTCTCATCAGCTATAGTTATGTGCAGGGGAAGACGAGTCTCGTGTCCGTTACCACCATTATCTAAACAATGAAAGGGCTGACTGAAATTCACAGCCAGGGCCTATATTACTGGTATGTTCTGATGGCATAATAAAGCTCTAAGTGATTTCCTGTGGGTTAGTCTAGAAACTGTGGCTGATTGTAGCTCCAAATATTAATATCAATCTATACTACCATAGGGTGACTGGTGGCATCCGTCCACATGGGGAGATGAATGCGGAGGCCTGGCAAGGCTGACATGGCAGAGGTTGACTATGCCCAGTGCCAGCTTAACTCTACCCCCTGACTCAGTGTGAACCAATATGTCTCATAACTGAACAGAAAATTTTGATCAGTATAGAAGTCTGTAAATATGACTCATTCCTAGACTTTTTCCCTATTCCTTACCAGTGGCTAGGATCTGCAGGTTGTACTCCGTAACTGATTCGTGATCAAGACAATTTCCTGTTCCAGCCTTGGTGCAGTCTGAGAGTCGTAACACAGCAGATATAGGATCCAGCAAAAACTTATTGTTACCGCTGCCAATCAGCGAATAGCGAATACCGCGTGTACCGAATAAACCATAGCTGTCGATGTCAAAAGCCTACATCAGACAAAACCATTCCTATCAATAATAGCGAAGTTTGAAAACGCACCTGTACATGGAAACAACAACCTAGCAAAAAATAAACTGATTTCAGAGTCGGAAAGCTTGTTGTTCTTTCGTCAACCGGCCTTTTGACCATGACTACGGATTGAATTTTAACCAAAAAGCAGCAAATATCAACGCATCACAAAAACTTGGGAGCACTTCTTTGCTGTACGACTCTTAAAAAGAGTTATTTTCTCACGCAAAAAAAAGACAACTCTTAATTCATGTGAACATGCATACCTTTGGCAGATCTATGATGTCAGCACCAGGGGCTGTCAGCTCACTCAAATCAGGGATTTCGACAGAACTCTGGTTGAAATGAGGAGCGTTGTCATTAGCATCCATCAAATGCACTGTCACTACTGCAGTACTACTCAGGGCATTCTCAGTTCTGACTTCTTGGGCAACAACCTAAAAATAAAACATCCGCAATGAAGGCATAGTGATATAGCTCAATAGCTCAACATTGAAAATTCCTTGGAGCTCTGTTAAATAGGATGGCTAATAAGTTCCCGGGTAGAACAAAGAAGACAACGGTGGGCTCTTTAAAATCCCAACAATCAATAGCGCAGTAAAAAAACTACACCGTCGCAACTAACCTACTCCTTATACATCTTTTTTAAGAAGTCTAGATAATATGCACATATAAGGGCTATACATGTATATCTGCCACGATACTTACCTCTATTGTATAGATACGCCTGCCTCGGTCATAATCCAGAGCTGAGCTATTTTTAACCAGAAGTGTTGCGGTGGTAGAGCCCTGAGCCTCTGGAGGACTGATCTCGAATATGTCTCCGAATTCTCGTAGCTCAGTGAAGATGAACTTGAAGAATGCATTGTTGCCCTTTAAAGAAGAGTAAGTCAAATGATAAAACGTGAATCTGGAGATGCATACTCAACTCCTGATTGGTTGATTGACCTTGTTGGTCTCGAAATGCAGCGCAGTAAGCCGAGACGCAGATTTATTTAAATAAATCGTAGGATGGTGATCTAATGTATAGTTACTCCTAACTTCCAATTCTTCTAGTGGTTGTTAAACAAGGGAAATTATCATGGATTGTCGATCAGGGGCTTAGTTGATGAACTACCGCATATCAACCAAGCATGTGTCTTCGGTCTCACCTGATCTGAGTCAGTAACAGACATAAGTAGGTCAGGTAGAGCCTGTCCATTCTGTAAAGCCTCAGAGATATTAACGGAGTAATGAGACTGTGAGAACTGTGGAGGGTTATCATTCACATCCAGAATGGTGATGGTAACATCCGCAGTGGATCGAGTGTATACGTCGTTACCGAGGGAACCGTTAGGAAACAACTCGCGAGCCTACAAGGATAGATGTGGGATAAACTACGAGGCAGGACAGTGGGGTAGGCCAATGGCTAAAGCGCTTGGGTCAATCAAGAGCAAAAGATACCGAGTTCAAGTCCTAGTCTTGATGAGCACCAACTGTGAGAATGAACTCCTTGCATATAACTCTGAGCTCATACAGCTCCAACAAGCCTTGAGTGCCCAAGTAGAACAAGAAATTTGGCGAGGAAAAATATTGGAGACAAACAAGACTGAACTTTAATAATTATAGAGAGGTTGAGATGCGAACGGTGTGCCGAAAAGGTTTGCTCTAACCGTTGGCCCAACATAACTATTATGAGTAGAGAGATTAAGACGCTAAGTTTCAAGGTAATAGTTAGTGCAACCCTTTGAGAAATGATGGAAATCCAGCGGCGACGATGACCAAAACAAGGTCGCGGTCTCACTTTCACACAGTTATATACTGTAGTTACTACAGCGTAGAGCCCAGGGAATTTCGTGATAGAGCCCTTCAAAGACGAACCTACTGCAGTGCTAGTACTGGAAGCGCTTGTTGGGAAACTCGATTTACAGAGTTATTTTTATAATGGGTTGTTGGGCACACCGGACACCGCTATCATAATGAATAAAGACAGATATATTGCTTTCAGCAAGATATCCACGTAGGTTTTACCGATGTCTACGGCGAGTAGACCAAGATAACAGTAATGGGAGCTGTTACCAATTAGAGAATCTCATCAGCTTGGCGAAAGGTTAAAAGTCATCTGGGGAATCTTTTTGGTCACATGACAAACGCACATTTTTATGACATATCGCGCGCGCGTATTAGCAACTGTTACCGTGGCAACCGTTGGCGTCTCAACCTCTCAGATAATAATCATAAATTATAATGGCCGAACAGAGTTACTGTCTATGCTGTTTACTCACAGCTACTGTCAGAACCACCAGCCCATCTGTGATGAGGTCAGATTCTCGATCCAGTAGTTTAGCAGTAGTGATATTTCCAGATATTGGGTCTATTTGGAAGTAACCTCCCATATCTAGACAATGATGAGAAAAAAATACAAGTTTAATGCGGTCTGGTTTTCAGACATGTGAACTCATCTGGCAAAAATGAAACATGAAGTTTTATAGAGAAGACACCAGTAGTTTTTCATACTGTTGATGTTTCTAAGCCGTTGGACATGGAAAAATAATAGAATATTGAGAATGACAATTCTTTTGATGCATGTGGGAACAGGTAAAACTTGTGATACTTACTCAGCGCAAGCTCATATCTGATTGGTCGAGGGACAGTGTCACGGTCTTTAGCCAACACAGATAGAACATATGTTCCCTAAAATAAAACGAATAGCATGTACATATGAACTCAAATAATGCAAATGCAAATTCTCATTGGCCATTTTGGCGCACAGCCTTTCTACTTACAATACTCACACA
>Ga0224511_10004682_pt1 | contig 10440 bp, 2 predicted proteins | sample SF_May12_sed_USG_2_FD_169988 | JGI IMG/M metagenome (GOLD analysis project Ga0224511, IMG submission 169988) | Sediment microbial communities from San Francisco Bay, California, United States - SF_May12_sed_USGS_8_1 | ecosystem: Environmental > Aquatic > Marine > Sediment | place: USA... | reverse complement strand
TTTTCGAAACCATATTTCTGTAACGTTATTGTCCGCAAGAGGCCAAAGTTCATATGAGGTTGTAGTTTGTATTTTCTCGAGAAGGAAAATGAAAGCATTAAGAACAACATCTTCCATAAGTCTTCTGTTCCAGTCTGTGAAGGAAGATTGTTTGTCATCACTAGTGCGAAGATTTAGGTGGCGCCTGTCTGAAGTGACACTGAACTGCGCATTTATGTGGAAATTGAGATGGTTGTTAATTGGAAGGGGCAAGTAGTAAAAGTATTGTCCATTAAGATTGTCAAAGCTAATACGAATCCTTTCTGTATCTTCTTCTAATTGCACGGGGTCCATAGGTACAGCTACTGCGCCTAGTGGAAGGGCGCCATTTTCGCGTGTAGCAATCTCAAATGTCTGTTGATCTGTTCCTGATGCCCACGAAACAAGCCAGGCTTTTGTTTCATCGACTGTATCACACTTGTCTTTGGTTATCAAAATGCTAACTTTTTCTAAAGCAGTTAATGGCTTCGTTTGAAGCTTTCCTTCTTTTTTTAACCTTGCAGAACACTCCACAACATGTAAACCTGGATTGCCGATTATTGTACTACTTTTCTGGACAAAACAAAGACGTCTAGGAGACAGCGTATCACTGTCGTCTTGATGGTAAATCTTCAGTTGTTTCACATGCTGATTAAAAATAAACATTGAGGGTGCACATTGAATTATTTTCTGGATAAGTTCCTCGACTTCCCGCTTATCATACACCTTGTTAGATATTTCACTTGAATGTTTTCGCAATGGAAATCGAAAGAGAGTACCTTGGAATGAAGCATGTTCCTGGTTAGATGTAAGCTGACATTCAAACACACCATCATATATTTGAAATTGGTGCTTCATTCGATCCAATACCCGACGGTTCTTCTCTTTTGCAAAATCAATACGCAATCCTGGTTTTTTACTCTGGTCAGCAAAAACAGATTTAAGGTGAGTTGCATGAGGGTCAAATACAACATAATTGTTTCCAGATACAAAGCTAGGCAGATCTGTCACATTATACACTGAACAAAAGCCTAATCCGAATTTCCCTATTTTTGTAGTGTCTAAAGCCTTTGTACCGCCATTCAACTTCGTAATGTTTACCAAGTCTGCTTCTGTAAACGTTGCATTATTATAAACCCACAATGCAGGCCCTTGAAATTCACTCATTTCTTTACAAAGCAAGTCTTTTCGCATGTTTTCATTTTGTCGTTCGTCGTATAGAAAGCATATCTCCGTTGCTCCAGCATCGTCAGCGTTTTGGAACAGCTCTTTCGCTACAGAGAACCCGTCGACATAACCTTCCTCAAGGAGTACTTTAATACGCCTTGTCAGTGGTTCCTCCTGGCCCCATTCCTCAAAAGCATCAGTCTCGGACAGCATTTGTTGTTTGATTGAACGTACCCCAAACAATTTAGCATGTTTCTCTGGTATATCAGAATTAACATAACAGAAATCCTCATCACTTATATCAAAGGAGTTAAACTCATCAAAGCAAAGTTGTCGGCTATTTTTCAAGGATTTTGTTTCATCTGGTACATAAATCGATTCACCCTTCTCATCAAAATAACTCCAATCATTTTCACATCTTTCCAATGCTTCATATAATACATTTAGCAATTGCTTTGCAAGAATAAATTGATCTTCTGACATAATTTTATCCCCAATCTCAATCTGCAAAGCCGTGATAGCTGTGTTAATATCATCAGCTGTGAAATCCTCCTTGAAGTTTACCTCTTTACAAAGGTGTTCATATTCGTGTATAGTAGACTCACTCACACTAAATAAGTAGGGCTTGCAATCACCTTTATGCTTCAAAGAAACTTGTTCATATGAAACAAATCTGCCATCTACAAAAATAAAATTTAGTTTCTTCAGTTGCTGTATCTCTTCTGGGGTATTTACACAATTGTTTCTCTTGCTGCTTGCAAAGAAATTATTAAGGAACTTGTAAATTTCACGTATGGGTTTCAATGAAATCAACTCTTTCATTGTGGTAGCAGATTGTACTAAACATTCGAGTTGTTTAAGAACTAATTGAACATCACTATCTTTTAAGCGTCTTATTCGCAGTTGGCTTGCAGTATACTCTGACATTAGTTCCATTGCATGTTGCTCTACAACAGAAGAATGGCATCCAACTAACCACATATCTTCGTGTACAAACACATATGCTGGTGTTTTGAAGCAGCATCGTCTTTCATTTGCTTTATGGCGGTTGCATGACTGAGTGCTGAAATTGGTTTCATTCCATACAAATGCCCAGTCGTCTGGCTGCTGTTCAACAGGGATAAATGGTATATTAATTAGTTTCAGTGCAATAACTTCTTGAATACGAGTATTTTCAAAATACTTCAGTAGGGATAAACATCGATCAAACGCACAGCTGGAACATGACTCAGATAATGGTTGTATGTTACGGGCTCGATCTTCTATCAAACTATCAGGCATCACTGTTGTCATCATCCCTAGTTCCTGCAAACGTTCAACTGTTGCACCGTCTGAGAAACGTTCTATTGGAAATCTTTCATCAATGTCTGAGAAAAGTGGCTTCAATACTGATCGAGGGTCAATTAACTCATCTGGCCTTTGCAATTTTCCGTTTGGAAGAGTCGGAACAAATACCGCGTTCTTAAGTACCTGATGAAGGGCGGTTATTTCTGATATCAATCCTATTAGGTGCAATGACATTGTATTGCGATCTTCTTCTTCAAACATTGCTATATTTGGAATAAAATATTCCACTGCAAACCTTTCTGCAGTTATAGTTTTGTCTTGCATTAGGGACTTGTCAATGTTATACAAATCATTAAAGATGGTTTCTGGAATATCAACAAGCACATGGTTTTCAAGTGTTTGTTCAACCATACGAAATGTCAAGTTTCCCACTGAATGATTGGCTCTCAGCGACGGGTGCAAAAACATTGTTTCTGAGAAGGACACCTTTCCTTTATTTGTATGAAAAACCGTGTAGTCGTTCTGTATAATGTTTCGGTAAAATGACCGTGAAAGATGTCTTTCAATTTCTTCATGGGCATCGCAAAACACCGGCCAAACACTAAACTTGTCTGTGACATTTGGTTCACATTCCTGTAGAAGATGTATTAAGGCATTCACAACAACATCTTCCATTAGACACACATTCCAACGCTGCATGGAGTCATTCATATCATCTTCAGTCTGTTTCATAATCTGTCGACGATCAGATGAAACAGTGAATTGACCGTTGATGTGGAAGGCAAAATGATTTTCTATTGGTAGAGGCAAAAAGAAAAAGTACCTCCCATCATTCATCTGAGCGCCATTTTCCTCCTTCGTGACTGGAGTGAACACGGGTTTTCCATCACCAGAAGATATGACTGCAACAGCAGCAAGAGGCAAAGCTCCATCATCACATTGTGCTATTTGCATTGTCATTGGTTTGGTGCCCGTTGCCCATGATACAAACCAAGATCTGGAATCGGACGCATGTTCTGTATTTAAATAACTATTTTCCCTCGTTTCCGATGAAACTGTAACGTTCTGGATGACACGATACTGTGAATTGTATAGCATCTGTTTCTTTTTTAATTCCACGATCTCATTTACAACGGATGAATTTATACTTAACTTTCTTGGGATACCAGATGCTGATTTAGAGACTTCGTAAACCAGATTGATAACTTTAGGGGTGTTTGACTTTGGCAAGTGAAAGATCTTCATCTCTTGGACGTGTTGATTAAACAGGAACATGTTAGGAGCCATTTTTATTATCTTTGAAAGCAGGTCTTTGATATCAGTGTCTCTATAAGTCCTGGAGCTGATATCACTTGGACTCTCTCTAAGTGGCAAGCGGAATAGGGTTCCTTGAAAGTATGGTTTTGTGGTGTTAGTAAGTTGACATCCAAAAATGTCATCAAACACTTTAAACTGGTTAATCATTCGATTGACTGTTCTCATATTCCTGGCGGTGTTGAACCTTAGTCTCAGTCCCGGGTTTTTACCCGGCATCGCATTCCCAAGGTGCGTCATATGAGGATCAAATATTACGTAGCTGTCTTGTGACACAAAGCTTGGTACATCGGTTATATTGTAAACAGAACAGAAACCCAGACCAAACTTTCCTATTTTTGATGCGTCCTTTTCTTTTGTAGCTCCATTTAGTTTTGTTATATTTATAAAGTCTTCTTTGCTGAATTCAGCATCGTTGTATATCCAAATAGCTGGTCCTTGGAATTGTCCAAGTGCAGGACTCATGAGGCGGTCACGCAAATTCTGATTTGTTCGTTCATCATACAGAATGTACATCTTTGAAGCACAGGCGTCATCAGCGTTCTGCAACATCTCTTTAGCAATTGCCATTCCTTCAACATAACCCTCTTGAAGAAGAACTCTAAGTCGTCTAGTTAAAGGTTCTTGTTGACCCCATTCCTCAAACAGATCTCCCTCTGCAAGCATCTGCTGCATCGCTGATCGCACCCCTAACTTTTTAGCTGTTGATTCTGGAACCTTACAGTGAATAAAGAACACTTCGTCTTCTTCATCAAAGGCTTGGTCTCCAAACTGACCTGCCAAATCGTTCAGTGCACAATTTGTAACACATTTTAGTTGCACTTTTTCGGGTGATTCAGTTTCAATTGGAATAAATATTCTGTTTATTTGACTTTCATCAGCACTGTTAAAATTGTCATCTTCGCTTATCTTGTTCAAAATATCTATAACAAGCTTAATTGTTTCGTTAACATTTGTAGTTAAACAGGTGTCAGATTCAATTTTAATTTCCTCTAACACCCTTAAGTATGTGTCAAAATCCAATCGTTCCTGGCATCCAAGTACTCGACAAAATTCCTTCATATTAAACATTTCGGATGGAAGTCTTCTCATGTAACTACCTAAATGTACATCATCAGTTCTGGACTCCATATATATTTTCCTTATTGCCGAAAACCCATTGCCATCCCATATTGAAGGCAGATTTTTTCCGTCAAATATTTGAGCCCAAATATCAGTAACAGTTGTGCCTTGGTACTTTTTGTAGTTCAAATTAAGATATTGATAAATATCAGTAATCATTTTAAGGCAATCTGTCTTGAAACGTGCTTCAAATGACTGTACAACTTCTGCTAAGTGTGTAACAACCTCCTCAATTGTAGGTTTTTTATTCCACTGATAAAGTCGTTCAAGCTCCCTAATGTTTCCACAATTTTGAAGATAAGCAACTGATCCTACCAGATTGGCTTGCTCAGAGTTGTATATATGACGTGGTGTAACAAGCGATTCTGCAGTTTCTCTGTTCATCAAAGGGATGCATGACGGATAGTTTCTATCATCAAAATCTAGCCAAATCCAACGTATGGTCTTGCTGGACTCCACTGGTAAAAGTTCCGGCTTCTTGTTCAAAAATGACATAAGGTTTTTCGACTTTTCTTTCGCTTTCTTTAAGTCAGTTTGGGATAATTGTTCGGTGGTTGTAAGAGCTTGGTGGATATCACTTTGCTTAATGTCATGCATGCGCTTTAACCCTATACCATATAGACTTTGCATTTGAATGTTGCTGCCATTAGGAATGATAGGAAACACCGCATCTCCCATGAAGATACCGTTCAGTTGTGGGTCTGTTAGATCGAACAGTTCACACGCAAGACAATTCGTTCCTTGACTGTTCGTAAGAAACCTGATGTCTGAAGCAAGGCTCATGATAGATGTATCTTTCAAATATGTTTGTTGTTGTGACTGCATTAGCCAGTACATTAACTTTCTAACATCTTCAATCATATAAGACGAAGATCTTTGCAAACACAGCCTGACCATGTCATTCGCTCCAAACACTTGCACGCCAATATTAGACAACAATTGCCTTTCACTGTCGTCATCCACCCGAATAACTGCAACTGGAAATTTGATTGGAAAGTTTGTAATCTGACTGTAACAGTTGAATGTGTTCGCAGTCACCAGTTCACAATCACTCGAAGGTGACTCTATCCTTGGGAATATTTGAAGTTTCAAAATAACATTTTTGCACGTTGCAGTAAGTTTACTGCCTTTCAGTTGACGTTTCAAATATTTTCTTAAACTATTTTTGTGAGCATCAGTTGCATTTCTATTGTAATTATTAATGTCATATTCTTTCACTGAAGACAGCACACACATAATACCATCAGATGAAGTCGGATATATATACTTCATTACAGACTGTTGTTTGCACCATTTTGGCATGTGGTATAACACTGTAACTCCTAGCTGCTCAAACGACTGATTAACCAACCCTTTATCTTCACAATCTACAGCAGACATTAGGATGTTGTTTAGACTAACTAGCCTTATGTGTCCATTTGCAACACGTGCGGGAAATATCTCCATGTTTTCAAAGTCATCTGTAGAAAACCTTGGTATGATGATCTTCGTCCAGAGGTCATCTATCCACGCACCTGCTGGTCCACTGATAGCTTCTGAGCGGGCTGTTATGTTTCGAAGCTCCATCTCTGTAGTGATCAGCTCTCTAGCATGCTGCTCGCACAGAGAAGTGAGCTGGTAGATTCCTTGAACAAGAATACAGATGATAAAGATTATCAGAATTATTATCATTAATGTAAACACTTTTAATTTAAGTATTATTTTATGTATCTATTGTCATACAAAAATACAACAATCGTGTATAATATGTTAATATCATTAAGCAGGATGTCTAGTATAAATAACTATAAATGTTCTAAAACTACACCAACCTGTTGATTTAATGGTATCAAGTTTTGAGCTGCAAGAGGCTTCAATTTGACGAGAGATAAATCTTCCTGGCTGATGTGAGAATATATTGACAACAGTAATATCTTCCTTGAAGACTGGTTGGGATGACTTATCAAAAGCAATAAATGATGAATCCTGAAGAGGCAGCAAATGTAGTGATGCCAGTATCTGTGTATCATTGTCCACAGTTAGGAAGGAGTAAAGACTATGTTTCACTTTTTCATCCTTAGACATGTAGGAATTGTAAGCCTTCAAAAGATTTCGCAAAACTGATGGTGTCAGATAGTTGAGCTGATTCGGAAATACCTCTTCAAATGACTCAGTAACATGATCGCTCACTTCAACCAAGTCTTTATTGTCTTCCACAAAAACACTTGCAACATGTTCCCAAACAACAGCAGGAACGCCCTTCACTTTTGACTTCTTCATATAAACTGCGTTTTCTGGTTCTATCCACTTGCCAGTCGTTGATCTTAGTATTGACTTCTTCCACAACAGCTTCAATGTGCTCTCAGATAGTGAAACCCATCTTTCTGTCACACATTTCATATTCGGAATAGCATGATATAATTGTTCCATCAACCCTGTATCATTAACATGTTCTTTACAGTAATCAACAACCTTCATTACAACTGCAGTGTAGGCTTCTGGTAGTAGCTCGGACAAAAGCTTCAAATTCCATTCCGTCTTTTTGTCAATTTGATTTTCATTACCGGTGTCTGGCCAGCGAATGTGTCTGCGATTTTGATCTAACACAAAGAAAGCATTAATGTGGACTGGTAGTCCTGTTACAGAGCTGGGCTCCTGAGGCAGGGGTTGGTATACAAACACGTGGCCCTGTGTGGAACTGTCATCATGACCATCAGATATGCACGCTGCCACGCCCACAAGATGGGGGTTACAGATGTCATCATCTCTAAGCAATTGTTGAAATCTTGTTGAAACGCCTGGGCCTTTCATGTAATTGACAATAATCCACCGAGTGGTGCATGTATTTCCCAGCACATTTGATTCAACACAAATTCTGTTTACCCACAGTTTATTTTCATGTGGTAATGACCGTCCAATACTGGTGACTTTATTCAGAAGGGCTTTCCTTTCTTCTCTGAGGGTTCCAGTCTCATTGTCTACACTGACTGAACAAAACGGATTCTGCATGCCTAGACATAATGCTTGCATGTTTGAGTCATGGCATGATCCAGATGTACTTGCAAACATCTGAACGCTGCATATGGTTTTAAGAAAAATCAGGCTTCTCTTTGATTCATTCATGAACGCCTGCATCAGATGATACACTTGATTTGCATCACAAATATTTTCTGATAGCTTATTGGTTTCTGTTCTAAGTCCAAACCAAAGCAGGGTTCCCGCAAATTTTCCAGAATTAAAAATCTCTTCACTGAATCCAAACACCCCATTTAAAGCTCTCAAAATGTGTTCCGAGTTGATTTTTTGCCGACTTTTCAGTTTGTTCAATTTGTTCAATTGGATTGTAGTGCAGACTTTTCCTGGGTTACGCTCATGGGGGTCAATGAACAGGAGCCGGTCTCCACTGATGACACAGGGATGGTCTGAAATACAAGGGGCCTGATATGCCACTCTTCTATGTCACAAAATCTACATTCAATGTATGTTGGATGTAATTTTATGTTGTTTTAAGTACATACATGTTGATGGCAAATATTTAAACGGAAGACGTTCTGTAATGAGATAACATGAAGACAAAATGAATATTAAAAGAGAAGCAAAATTAAACATGAGGTCCCTCAGGGCCTTGGGTCGCTTACCCGAGTCCCCTTGACCTAGTTATCCAGCCAAGCACAAACTTGAAGATTATTTTGGAAGTGGTTTCATTCATATGTTTCGTCAAAAATGGCAGTAATAAAGGAGAAGGGATCATTTGAAGATTATATATAGAGCACCACTAAATTGTGCTAGGAGTCGTAAGAAGCGTGGCATCTTTCATTATAATTGATTAACAGCTTCAATACAAACGAGGCTGTTATTGTCCCCATACAGGCTATGCTTCCAAATGCATTTTCTCTTTTTCTCAGATTAATTAAAGGTTTACTTGTAACCCCTCGGGCGGGGCCAATTTGGACCACAGGGCCATCACACGAAATATTTTGCTGAAGAAACTCAAGATGGCGGTATGTACGAAATATAACAGCTGATAACGTTGTGGTGTCAGACTAGACTATGTTTAATTTATAATTTTCTGAACCCTGACATCAACCTATGCAACTGACTGGAGTCATTTTAACAATTAATTTTGCTAGAGGGTTACCCTGTGAATGATAATTAGTGTGGGCCAAGATATATACAAGGAGAATATAATAGACAAGCATCACAATGCCATGGTTTTCACAACCCCAAAACAATTAACTAGATTTCAGAGAACTCTGTAGCAAAAGTGAAACAATCTCATAACTCTGATTACATATGTACCAACACAGAAAATTGGTTTCAATAGTTCCAAGCAACAAGAGGACCCAAAGGGCCCTGGGTCGCTCACCTGAGGATAAAGTCAAAGGTCTCAGTGGAGCCATTTACAGAGGACCCCAGGGACATAATTTGAACAACTTTGGTGTAGGACCTCTAGATAATGTTATATACCAAATGAAAGCTCTAGGACTTTTAGTTGCAGACAAGAACATTTTTGAAAATTGCATTTTGATAACCTATTTTTTTTTACCACGTAACCATTCCGATTGAGTTTGATCAAATTCCATTTAGCAGTTCAAGAGAATAAGTTAATTGAACTTTTCCTTATATAACTAATGGTAAAATTGTGACCCTATTATACTAAATATGAAAGCGCTGGGTGTTGTTGTTTCAGACAAGAAGATTTTTTTAAATTGTATTTTAAAAACCTAATTTTTGACCCCGTGACCTACTTATGCAACCAATCAGAACCATTTGAACAATTTTGGCAGGGGACCACCCAGAGACCATTTCTGTTGAGTGTGGTCAAATTCCCAATAGCGGTTCAAAAGAAGATGTCGTTTCAACTTTTCCTTATATAATTCAATGTCAAATTGTGACCCCCGGGGCAGGGTCAATTTTGACCCTTGGGGCATAATTTGAACAATTTTGGTAGAGGACCTCTAGATGATGCTATATACCAAATATGACAGATCTATGGCTTGTAGTTTTAGACAAGAAGATCTTTGAAAATTGCATTTTGAAAACCTATTTTTTTACCCTGTGACCTACTTTTGCAACCAACTGGAACGGTTTGAACAACTTTGGTAGAGGAACACCTAGGGATCATTCCTGTTAAGTTTGGTCAAAATCCAATGAGCGATTTTAGAGGAGTTGTTTAAGTAAACAAGAGGGCCCAAAGGGCCCTAGGTCGCTCACCTGAGAAAAAGGTCAAGGGTCAAGGTGAAGCCATTTACAGAGGACCACTAATGTTGTCCACCAAATATTGGTAGAGGACCTCTAGATGATGCTATATACCAAATATGAAAGCTCTGGGCCTTGTAGTTTCAGACAAGATCTTTGAAAGTTGCATTTTAAAAACCTATTTTTTGACCCCGTGACCTACTTATGCAACCAATCAGAACCATTTGAACAATTTTGGTAAAGGACTACCTAGGGACCATTTCTTTTGAGTTTGGTCAAATTCCCATAAGTCATTTAAAATTTTCCTTATATAATTCAATGTAAAATTGTGACCCCCGGGGCAGGGTCAATTTT
>Ga0224511_10004681_pt1 | contig 10442 bp, 3 predicted proteins | sample SF_May12_sed_USG_2_FD_169988 | JGI IMG/M metagenome (GOLD analysis project Ga0224511, IMG submission 169988) | Sediment microbial communities from San Francisco Bay, California, United States - SF_May12_sed_USGS_8_1 | ecosystem: Environmental > Aquatic > Marine > Sediment | place: USA... | reverse complement strand
GAGAAATACGTTTTTTAAGCCTATGTGAATTGGTACAAGACATACGAGACCAAAAGGCAGAAATTGATGTCCATTGTCTAAAAAATGTACTAGGCGGGATCCATCCCATATCACCCAGCACAGCTGCATTTGGAGTATACTTGCCAACCCCAAGAAAGAACCTCATTGCCCGATTTTGGACAGCAGATATACAAGTGAACTCTTTATGCCCCCAAATAGCTGTTCCATATGAAATCACCGGCCAGACAATAGAATCGTACAGCTTTGTAAAGACATTATACGGTACTCCACCGACAGTTTTACATTTGACAATAACCAATCCAAGTGCACGGCTTGTACTCTGCGCTACAAACTTAGCAGCCACAGAATAATCCAAATATTCATCAAGTACTAGACCTAGGTACTTGTATATGCTAGCATAACTTATCACATGTTCTCTACATCTAAACACAAAGGATGAGCAACTAGTTGACTTGGTTTGGAAATGAACAATATTACACTTATTGGCATTAACAGACATATCATTCTGAAAACACTTTCAATGATAGCCATTTAAGACTGTTAAACAGAGGAAGAGAAGGTGTGAGATTGTCTTTCATTCTAGTAACTCGTTTTTGCAATAAAAATACCTTGTTCAAGGATGATTTTTAGAGTTAGTTTCAACGTTACTACCCATCAATTTTTAATGAAAGTGTTGATTGTCTTTTTAATCGATGATTAGAACTTGAAAGTACATGTATACATTTTGTTTTCACAAGATTTATAGACATGTTGATATTACACCAATAGTTTGTTTTGTGCAAACACGATTGAAGATCCGATTAAACTGACTTATGTCTCGGTGTATGCAAGGTAGAACAATCTGAATTTATCGTAAGTCTATAGAAGATGACACGTCAAAGCAATGGGCTTAAATAAATCCCAGTTATTATTGCCGGCAAATCTGATTTGACATCATCAATTGTCACTAGTTGAAAACATTCATATATGTATGATTTTTTTAGTTTTTATGCTACGGATGAGAAGTGGTGCAGTTTAAGTTTGTAAATGAGAACGTCATTATCAACTTAATCGAAGGTCTTTTTTAAATGTAAGAATACGGCAGCAACATATTCTATCCATTTAACAATTATCCTTATAAGTGCAATTTGCAAGGTTTCTCCCAGCGTTTCTCAACAAGTTCACCCATTTATCGCAGTCCTTTTCATACACACAAATTCAACTTAGAAACAAAAGAAACATAAAGTGAGATTCTAGACAAAATTTAAAATTGTTTGCACATGTCACAGGTTTGGGGTTTACATTTATACATAAATTGTTTGATAGTACATAAATGCTTTTAAAACGTTAGTAGAAAAATCCCTGTGAAAATATATGTTAACAAGAGGGCCCAAAGGGCCCTGGGTCGCTCACCTGAGGAAAGGGTCAAAGCTAGGTCACAGTGGAGCCATTTTCAAAGGCCCACTAATGTTGTCCACCAAATATTGGTAGAGGACCTCTAGATGATGTTATAAATCAAATATAAAAGCTCTGGGCCTTGTAGTTTCAGACAAAAAGATTTTTGCAAGTTGCATTTTAAAAACCTATTTTTTGACCCCGTGACCTACTTATGCAACCAATCAGAACCATTTGAACACTTTTTGTAGAGGACTACCCAGGGACCATTCCTGTTCATTTTGGTCAAATTACCATTAGCGGTTTAAGAGAAGAAGTCGTTTGAAGTTTTCCTTATATAATTCAATGTAAAATTGTGACCCCCGAGGCGGGGTCAAGTTTGACCCCAGGGGCATACTTTGAACAACTTTGGTAGAAGACCTCTAGATGATGCTATATACCAAATATGAAAGCTCTGGGCCTTGTAATTTCAGACAAAAAGATTTTTTTTTTAAATTGCATTTTGAAAACCTATTTTTTGACCCCGTGACATATTTATGCAACCAACTGGAACAATTTGAACAACTTTGGTAGGGGACCACACAGGGATCATTCCTGTGAAGTTTGGTCAAAATCCAATGAGCGGTTTCAGAGGAGAAGATGTTTAAGTAAAAAAGTGTACGCACGACGCACGCCGCACGACGGACGACGCACGACGGACGACGACGAACGACTGACAAAGGCTGATCACAATAGCTCACCATGAGCACGTTGTGCTCAGGTGAGCTAAAATGTGTGGGGTTACTATGGCCAAAATCTTCAACACGTTTTAAGTTGTTTCACTAACAGCCTATTTAGATAAATCACAAGAAGCGCCGCGATGTGATGAAAAACAGGTCTTCAACGACCAAGTATTATACCCCAGAACAATGACCTCGATTCCAGAGACCTCCTTAGCAATCAAAGCCGTGTCATAATACATGTAACATTTGTACGAATACAGAAAAATTGTTACAATAGTTTAAAATAAAAGAACACCAGATACCTCAGTAGCAATGTCAGGTTATATATATTTTTAAGTATCAATAAGTTAATGTGTACTGGAGTACAGAAAAAGAGCCTGAAAATGTCTGTTGTAAGCAAGTGACCTTGACTTTGCTCCCATATATTTAAGTAGCAATTGACCTTGACCTTGATCACAGACACCTGGGTAGCTATCCTGAGTAGCATCTTTATATAACCTACGCCCACGCCACATTTGGTGTCAACAGGTCACAGCAAACTCAAGTTATTACGTGAAAACTGAATTTCTATTTTTAACAATAGTGACATTGACCTTTATTACAGCCATCTGGGTAGCAATTCCAAGCTGTCTCTTGATAAAAGCTTCATGTACCAAGATTGGCGCCAATAGGCTAAATCAAACTCAAATTATTAAGCAGACACTGAAAGTCTAGTTTAAAAAATAGTGACTTTGACCTTGATTACAGGCACCAGGGTAGCTTTCACAAACTGTCTTTTGATATAAGCTACATATACATCAAGTTTGCCTCAATGGGCCAAAGCAAACTTATTGAGTTATTGAGCGGAAACCAAAAGTTGACACTCGGTAGATTGTTGGTAGATTCCAGTAAGCATTTAAAATGTCAATGATAATATGAAGCTAAATTCATACAAACCACGTCTAAATATTCATAATTTAGTGTTTAAAGTAGAATAATAATGTTTTATAATCGTGAATATATAACGTATAAGGTACAATTGCCACACATACCTTAAATAATTATGTCAAACGGAAACATAAAAGTATTTTTAAGCTTTACAAATTACATCTACTCTCTTTACATTTATTATATACTTACAACACATGAAAAGGTTCTAATGACATGAATGACTACCACAAATCTGGGACGCCTTCTTTTATATTTCTCGTACATTTAGATTGTTGTTGGTGTGGCATATCTCATTACCATTGATGAACAGCTTCAACAAAAGCGAGGCGTCTATTTTCCCCATGCAGATAATGCTTTCTAATAGCTTTCCTGTTTATTATAATTATTAATTTAACTTAAAATAGTTTTTATCAAAATGTCTGTTTGTTTTTGTACGGGCCATTTTGTCATGAAGTCCTTAAGCTTGACATATCTACATTGTTTACAACATTTTTTCTTTGAACATCTCGTCAATTTATATTACAACAGCTGCTGTTAAGTGCTTGTATGGTAGCTGTTAAATGTCGCCCCGTACTTATTGTGTAGTTGTGTTTTAATTGTCCTCTGAAATCAAGGACTGTATGTTGTTAACATTTGAAAATATTGTTCCAATTATGCGCTAGGGGTGTAGATAGTGTGGCATCGTATATTGCCATTGATGAACAGCTTCAGAACAACCGAGACTGCTATTTTCACCATGCAGACTATGCTTTCTGAGGGCTTTCCCTTTTCTTAGATTACTTCAAACAACTTATGTGAAATGGGTTTATACAGTGCTTGATTCAATGAACTCGCGGGGTTCTGACTCGTCATATCTGAAGACAAAGAATAGAAATTTTAATTGTTAAGTTCCAGCAAATGCTTACATGGACACTGTACACATGGAATACCGACTTAATGGAAATTAAAAATGTACTATTTCTATTATTACAACAAATATTACTGTTGGGGAGACTGATTTCCCAATTAACAAGTCATTTTTTGCCGAAGATTTATTTTATGAAGTGGGATATTTTTAAGAAAAAAGATGTTCTATATGTATAGACACTATCACTTACCTTTCTGTTAGACACCTGTAAGTCACAAAAACAAAGGAATCAGCATTTATTCTTGTTTTACTTGCTATGCTATTACTGTATCTTTTAAGTCAGAATTGTTTACATCTTACATTTTAACCATAATTATTTAAGCAGTGAAACCTACTACCGTAAATATGAGAAACTGCCAAATATAGTTTTCCATGTATGTTAATGTCTTACAGAACAAAATGAATTTGTTGAAAATGTGCGGCACGCAAATTCGGATTTGTTTATTTACGTTTCGATCCATTGCGTCGAAATAGTTAAATAGCTCGACTACAATCGATACTCTCAGTTGACTCGCCGCTTTGAGTGGGAGAGGTCCCAGGTTCAATTCTCGGCTCCGGCAAAGGTTTTATGTTTTATTGTGTTTTGTGTTGATGTCGTATTTTAACTTTTTTGTCCCAAAACACATATTTGTCACAATATTTTGCAATTCATTTTGCAATGTTAATTTATTTGATATACTTAACATATTTTAAGATTTGTGACCGATTTTAAGGGAATTAAGAGAAACAGACCTTTAACCCATCTTTAACCCATTTAAGACATACAAACCTGCCGGCATGCATGTTGCCGTAGGAGTCCTACATATACGCTCATTTTGAAAGTTAAACTTATTTTCCCCTTGCAACGATAATAATTAAGCAACAAACTCTTTTTAATTAAAGTGCGTGACCGGCCAATTATCAGGGTATGAAAATACGCGGTTAACATTAGCATTATTAATCGGGCGTTCTGCAACATTTCATTCTTCTTCCTCTTTGTCATTGTCTTATGTTCGTGTGATAAGCTTATTACCAACAGGAAGTATGCTTTATTTTGTATTTAGTAGGTCAGATTGTCACCGGACAATCATAGGTGGTATCCATTGAATTATCATGGATGACGTGGCCATTTTGTTATTAGCCCTCAAACTTGACATATCTACATTGTTTACAACATTCTTTCTTTGAATACATTTTCAATTTATATTATCATTTACAACACTGTTGTTAGTGCCGTGCAGCGGTCTTAAAAATCGCCCCGTACTGGCATTTTATGTTGTCATATATAACCTGTACAAAGATCGGGTGTTGTATGCACTGTGGATATCATAGCCTCATTGAAGAGCTTCTTTACACTCAAGGTTTGAGAACATTCCTCTTTTTGCAGATGGTTTGAGTACGTAATTTCTTATTGGCGAGAACTTATTTACAATAGAGTCATTGCACGCAGCGGTGGCTTAGTGGTTAGAGCGTTCGCCCCGTGAGCGGGAGGTCGTGGGTTCGATCCCCGACCGCGTCATACCGAAGACGTTATAAAAATGGTACCGGATGCTTCCTTGCTTGGCGCTCAGCATATAAGGACATTTCTGGCTTCTCTCTCCTCTCAAAACCTCGTTCGAAAAAAAGATGGATACCATCCGGAATGAGCGGTCGAGAGTGATTAATATAAGTTGGAATAACTTGTTTCGCAATCGACCTTAAATAAATAAGTTTAAATCGAAAGAGAGAATTAAATAGTAAGTAGTTCATGCTGATCATTCAAAGCAACATTTGTTGATTTATCGGTGACAATTTTACAAAACTATATAGGAATATTGTTTAAAATAAAGGAAAATATAGGAAAGATAGGAGGCTTTTCAGAATATAGGAGTCTGACCCAACATATATGAGTTTAACAGGAATATAGGCATCAGTTGACAGCCTGTTGTTATAACCAGTAAGGGTACGTCACGCGAGATACAAGAACGTTGATAAGTTAGCGCAATGTCAATTAACCAATAGAAAACGACTACGACGGTGCATTTTACTCCCGGAACAGTGTTGAAAGTTGACGGTATATAAATATATAATTGTTAATATTTTTCAGCGTAGCCGTCTAAACTCACTTTTGACCTACATTTCTGTATAATGACTTCTCTCAGTCTGACATATTACCCAATCATAATTAGGTTAGCCTCACTACGTCCAGATGCAGGGGTATACACTTTGCGAGGCATACCTGCACATATATTTATTAATCCGCAGAGTTATTCGTGCGTAACTTTTAAAAATAAAGTGATATTCTTTCCTTTGTAGCATTAATGATGCATCATTTAATATTTATGAAAAGCGAATACAGCACGCAATCTGGGCTAGCGCGCTTCACGGAATTTTCAAGCCTCCGACTGAGCGTTTATACTCAATGGGCGCACGAACAATAGGAATTAATCCTTTATTAAACACATAAAGTTTAGCATTTAAAGTACATGTGTTGTTAACTTCTTATCAGGACAAACAAGGCAACATAAGAGTGTTACCCAACAAAAACAATCATTTGATATTTTTTCTATGAAGATGAGATTGACGTCATTATCAGTGAAACCAAAAGTGTTATTAATTGATGGCTACAATTTAAATGTTAAGAACGTATTAATAAACATGTTTTAGAAACAAAAACCATTCTTAATTCTTACCTTTCCTCTGGCTCGATGTCAGGAATCTCCGTTGCTGTAAAACATTGATCTTGTTATGACATGAAACATTGATCTTGTTATGACATGATGAATTCAGCCACTTTCCATTAGTAAATTTAGTACAACATTTTTGCAACATTCCATTATGTTTTGGTAAAAGAGGCATCCATTATTAGGCTTAAGCATATAATGCAAATTAAGTAATTGCAATGTTTAGTTAAATAAGAACATTCATGATTATCATTGACTGTTAATCATACCTCTGTATTTAAAGGGCATCACACGAGATCTGATATCGAGTCCCGAAACAGTTAATATAAATCAATCTATGTGTTACTTTCTTGAACATGGCCTTAAAACAAACTGAATAAAAATTATTTCATTCCGATGTTTTGTATATAAATTGCAGAGATATGTTTGCAAACACAGCAGAGCCGAGTTTAAGAGCACTACGATAAAATGGCAATTCATGGGAACCATACATATTTTCAGTTGTCTTGGGCAAAGCCTTGCAACACTTTTATCTGTCAATTTCTAATGTAAATCATAAGCTTTATGTGAAGTGCTACAATCCGGGACCCGGGCCTTTTCCTTTTCAAGATCATATCGCGATAACTGATTTCATCTGAGTAAGGTAAGTATCAGACTCTGATTATTCTTTGCAACTGTTTTTCAACTGAATTCAGCAAAAATATAAACTTTAAAATTGCTTCCTGCGATAATGTCAGTTTAAAGATTTTTTTAGAAACTTCCTTTATTGATTGGAAAAAACGTACAAATTATACGCAGAACATAGAACTTTTACTTGTAGCATATATTATTTATTGAGAAATGTTGTTATCTGTTGTATATGATGATTATTTTCATCGCAATAACAACCCTGTGACAAACGCAGTAGATTGTACAAACCCGTCACAGCGATCTCCCTTTACGCAATTTCATAAACTACGTATGTACATTAGAAAGCGCCGACTGACACAGTGTGTTAGGCGGGCGTCTAATCCTGTTGTCTGAACTTGCTACAACTCACGTTCAGTCGGGGGCGCGGGGTCGATTAGGGACTTGGACCCAATTTTTTCGTTAATAACGTTTTAATTTTCTGCGTTGTGGGATTTTAGCTCAAATCAAGAACGCAGCAGCTTAATGTCTCGTTTTTGCTTAGATTTTATTTTTTAAGAAAATAGGGTCGGAGGAGGAAATAAAAAATAAAATGAATGTTTTGTTGCCAAGAAGGAAAATCTATGAACATCAAAAAAGAAAAACATCCAAAATCAAGCAATAATGAGTTGGGTGGGATCGAATGCTACGGTTAAACAATGCTCCAAAGATGTGTTTTTATTTAAAACTGTATTTACCCTTATTTTTTAATTCATATTAACAGTTTAAAATTCTTATGTTTTATTTTTTCAATAAATACACATTGAAGAACCATGTATCAAGTGAGTAGACTAAAATATGTATCACGAATATCATAGTTAACCCAATTTATGTAATCGAAAGCATAAACATACATGTTTTCTCAATTTTTAAAATAATTTTTATTTGATAGTGTTTATTTTTTTTAACATATTCACATTGCTTTGAACATGTTAAATGTTTGTATTCGTGAATACTGATTAGGGGTCAAACGTCCATTCACCACGCTGTCAGATTGCATTTTTTTTTAAACAATATCAAATTATTTAAAGAGATTTTATGTCGGTTTTACGAAATGTTGTAAAAAGTAAAATATATAAATTGCCATAGTACTTACTTCTATTCTCCAGTTTTCTATTCTCTTGTTTCCCGTGTCGACACGCGACACAAAGATAAACGATAGCAACAACAGCGGTCAATGTCACCGAAAGAACAATCACGACAATCCTGATGACAGTTTTAGACGAATCGTCGTCTATCTCGGTGTCTAATAGGTTATCTAAAAAAGAATTATTATAACTTGATAAAATATTGTCATATATTATACCGCTTTTCATTAACGAACAGCTGCTATTTTCCCCATGCAAACTATGCTTCGTTAGGACTTTCTCTTTTCTAAAATTATTTTCAAAAGCAGTATATACTAATTGTGTACATAATAATAATAATAATAATAATAATAATAATAATAATAATAATAAGAATAATAATAATAATAATAATAATACTATTTATTGGCTTATAAATTGTTTGATTTATGTATTTTGTACGTCATTACCAACGTGTCCATAGAACTTTTCTGACATGTAAACGGCGATACATGTCACATTTGCGATCGGCAACGAATACTCGATCTGACAAGCAGACGTAAATGAGCAGGCGTGCATCCTGGTTGTGCCGTGTTCGTCGAGGTAATGCAGAGTGACGTTTGACAATGGGTTGCTATCAACGTTACAGACCACAACATCCTTAGGCGTTGCGTGAGTAGATCTTATTTTTTGACAGGAAATATATGGTTTATCTGAAAATATAAATTGTTGTTATTGATAAAGATAATCTTTTAAATATTTTAAGAATTTCAATATTTTTATAAAAACATGCTTCCAGTCTGCTTTGTTTTCGCTTTCGAACTACGCTTACCATATATGTGTACATTATTTTCTTCACTAACTGTTTTTCTATGTGTAAATATTAATTGTGTCCTCTTTAATACATTCACTTTATTATCATACTTACTATGTTACCATGCTATACTATAGTTATGTAATTCATAGAATTAAACCGCTCCGTTACGACTGGTTAACTTAAACACAATGTAGCGTTCGTGTGTTTTAATAGAAAAAAGAAACTGGTCATGTATGTTTCACGCAATCTTTCGAATGAATAAACCATTTTAAACCAAAACTTCACATAAAGTAGAAAACATGTCAGGCAAGGTATGACCTTCCTAACGGACTATGAAGGATACACATTTGTATTTTTTATAAAAAAATAAACAAGTTTTTATATTAAAATGTGATATATACTATGCTTTTACTTTTCAACAGTAGAAAACTCCTTTTAAAATGCAAGTTACATATATTTGCTTAAATTAAATTAAAGGGAAGTAATTTTACACCTTATTACCTCCCTTAAATATGAATCAAATGAAAATTTTCAATCTTGTTTATAAAATCAAAAATCCAAAAACTGACAAAAGTTGTGCGGTGGATCGTCTTAAAATGGCATATATTTAAATAAAAAAAGGTTTATTGAATCTCTTCCTAGCTGCAAATATGTGAATCCCTTAGTTTAATTCACATTAGATTCAGTACTTAAAGTACAATAATGATGAATTTACTACTATCAGAGAGATCTCGCTTCTTTTGTCAGAACGTTACAATTTTTACGTAAATCTCACGTTTATTTATAATCGCATATCATCTGCGGTCTTATATAATATTTCCGACGAATCGGATTTCTTCAGAGACAGAACAAATATTACAAAACATACGCCTGCTAGAATGTACCGTGTTATTACTTTACCTCACTTCCGGAAAACGTTCACTCGTAAGGGCCGTGTGCGCGAATAAGACGTAAAACAGAATCTACAAAGATTGTTTTGTGTGATTCTTTTAAACAAATAGGATCGGTTGAGTGTTTTAGTGTTATGGCATCAACGTGGTTAAAACAGAATTTGGGGTCGTACACGTGAACTTAGAAAGACTAAATAGTTTTTGCTTTAGGCAGCAATTTGTAATTGTTTATCTAATTTTACTTCAAAGGCAACTACTGTAATCATCTTTGCAACTTTGAAAAACGCTTTTATGTAAGTGGTCTAGATAAAGTTTTAATGGATAAGTAAATTATTTAAATATTGCAATACATTATCAGTTAAAAATATTACCAACCTTTTGATTTCTAATTTAGCTATTTATCATT
>Ga0224511_10004680_pt1 | contig 10443 bp, 4 predicted proteins | sample SF_May12_sed_USG_2_FD_169988 | JGI IMG/M metagenome (GOLD analysis project Ga0224511, IMG submission 169988) | Sediment microbial communities from San Francisco Bay, California, United States - SF_May12_sed_USGS_8_1 | ecosystem: Environmental > Aquatic > Marine > Sediment | place: USA... | reverse complement strand
CATCGTACTAAGTGCAGGTAGGTGCTTTAAGATTCAATTACATGTAGTTAACAATGATAATAGTGGATGCTGTGGGATATCAAGTTGACAGCAAAATCACAACTTCTTGAAAATGCAAATCAAAAAGAAAAGAAAAAAACCTTAAAGCTTTGTCACAAAATGTGACCAAATATAAAAAGATGGCAAACAAGTTCCCTTCACTATCTTGTAAAATTTAAGTGGACGAATTAGCGGCTGGCTGGCCGAAACGTGGCTTCTATAAACGCATTATTAATTTAAAATCGTTTGTGAGGGTGTTATAAATGTCCTGGACTTTTTGTTATGAGCTAGACATTGAGCTTCAAAGTCTGAATAATGCAACGTTTGTAAACCTGTGCAGGTGTGACAGTAAACGTCCAGCTGTCATTGGGCTTCCTGTCCATGTCTCTCACCATCCCGAACAAGTACCAGGGCGCCACCTACAGGACCCGCGGTCTCTATGGCAACAATGACGGTGACCCCAGCAACGATATGACCTTCCCCAACGGGACACTGCTGCCTGAGAGTGCAACAGACAGGGAGATCTTTGCCATGGGAGAGTCTTGTAAGAAAACACGAGTTAGGCCTGAAAAATTACTACATGTGTTTTGGGTAACTTTAACTACCTAGAAATGTACAGCGCCCCTATAGGCTCTTGGCGCCTTTTTTATTTTTTACTCTAATTTTAAGCCAAAACAACGCTATTTTATTGTAAAGAAACTTTTCCCTCGTATATTTTAAGTGGTTACCCAAAACAAACATATCAATTTTTTAAGCCTTAGACAAATTATGAAATTATTGCTATTTCTTCATGATTGTAGCCATTTTTGTTTCATATAAAGTTTCTTTGTGTGATTGATGGGAGTTGCTAAGCATAAATGACCTATCAGCTTTGATTGTATGGAACAGGGTTTAATAAATAACTTTCATATGTTCATTCAATTCAGTACAGTCAACTAACTACATGACTACTTATTAGCAGTTTACATCACTAACATGTGTATGTTACAGGGCACATTGAGAGGGCCTCCACCAGTCTGTTCCAATACCGTGCCGGTCGCTCATACAAAGACTTCCAGCATCCCGACTTCCTGCCCATCTTCCTCGACGAGGTGCCGCCCGAGGATCTGGCTGCAGCGGAGCGGCTGTGTGGCACTGGGCCGTCAAACGTCGCGTGCGTGTTCGACTTCCTGGCTACGCTTGATGAAGCCATCGCCACCAATACAGGGAAGACAACGTCGGACGCTGATGCGGCTGTGATCATCACTGGTAGGCAGTGATAATTTTTGGTCTGCGTTTTGCGTTTTTCACGCACATTTCTGGGGGAAAATGCACAGTTTCAAAATATGTGCGCTAAAAAACCGCAATGATTTTCGACAACTAAAAAGAAATAATTTCAAAGTGGAGAAGTGCAAAAGAGAGGAGAATTTATCAAAGTTCTTGAATAACATGGCCTATAAGACTGTGACTTCTGTGAGGGGTTGTGTTATAAAAAGAAATTTTATGTAAAACATGAAAAGTTTTTATTTTGATAAAATGCATATGCTTTATAATCAAAATAAATCATGTGTGAAGTTGTGTCAAAAACATTTCTTTTGAAAAAAACAATTGTTTAAAAAAAAAAGCATTGTTTTCCAACATGTGCACTTTTTATCCCATTGTTTTGAAACGAAAAATTATCACTGCTGGTAGGTCTTGGCTACTGATGTTTTATTCAGCCCTAAGTTGGGTCCTAAATTTTGGTCGTAGTCAAAGTCTTAGAAAACGACCGATATTGTTGATAAAATAGGCCCTTAGAGTTTACTTTATTACGCAAATTGTTGTCCCAGTATTATATTTAGACTTGTTTGTACACTGGTTATTTTATAAAAATCTTCTACTTGCGGCTTTACAGAATTTTTTAACCTGTCTCAGCGTTTATACTGATTTAATATGCATAAAAAATAGAATAATTCCTTAAATAATAGTAAGTTCCTTTAAATCATGCTTATATTAAAAACACATTAAGCAAACATAAACTAGCTCTTATTATAAACTTATTAGATGCATCTCTTGAAGCCAGTGATATTATTTCATGTTATCATGTTCATTTCCACTAGCCAACAATCCTCCTACGGCCTTCTTCACAAGCCACACAGCGTACGTGGACGCCCAGGTCCGCACGCCAGTCAACATCGCCATGGAGGCGCGAGACGTGGACAACCAGAACCTGACCATGGTCTTCACTGGTCCAGACTCGGTCACCATGACGGCGTTCCAGAATGTCTCTTACACCTACACCTGGCTACCGCAGGATACCAGTCCATTCAACATCAGGTGTGTGCAGCTACTCATAGTTATGACGTCAGTGGATATAACTTACTTTGGTCTGTGGGACTCATAAAATAAATTTTAAAAAGGATCTAAAAAGAAGTTAAATAAATATTTTTTTCAATTGAAACTTATCAGCTATGCTCTCAGTCCTTAAAATGTATGACATCTATACATCTAGATATGATCTGTGTTTCTCCATGTGTGCCGGCAGTTTGTATGCGAGTGACGGGCTGACCCAGTCCTCCGTGCAGGAGTTGTCCGTGCTGGTGTGTTCCGGCTGCAGCGGTCACGGCACATGTGTGTTTGATAACACGGACAGACATGAGGTCACCTGCGCCTGCGATGTTGGCTACCAGGGTGAGACGAGTTGGATCATTGTTGAATTAACATATTGACCATCCTGATACCCAGGGGTGATTCCGCTCGCTACATCGACCCCTGGGACAATTAGCTAGAAAAGCTTTGAATCTGCTGCTGAAAATCGATACAAAGTGTCATAGTGTGCGGTCCAACCAGATAACCGTTCTCATAAGTAAATTGTTTTCATTGGTCATCTTGCTCATCCGAAAATGAGGATGAAACCAATGAAATGATAGCATTCTTTTAGCGGTAAATCAAAGGAAATTCAACTAATTGTCCCAGGGGTCAATGTAGCGAGCGGAATCACCCCTGGGTTACACATGGATGCATATTGACAGAAATGCTTGAAATGAGGTAATTGATGCTACATCATATACAGGAAAACAAGTTAAGTTAAACATTGCATGTGCACATTGCTAGTGATACACAAAAGATTCAGTCTTTTAAATGTCCAAACTAATGTTGTGCCTTATGACGTTACATAATTTCTCGCCATTTGTTGGATCAAACCTCATTTCAGATTGTCCTCAAATGGGTTGTCAATATGTGAGGGTGACACCCCCCTTTTGGTATGCAGTATTCAGGGGGTGTTTAGGCGGTACGCAGTACGCATTGGGTCAGTACACAGTACGCAAAAATCCTGTTATATCGTACGCAGACATCAATTTTTACTTTTAAAAGGTCCAATTTTCATCAAGAAACACAAGAAACGTGACATACAAAGTCAAATATCTCTATTTTTTCGCGCGCTCGCTTCGCTCACGCTTTTGGGGTTCATTTAAGCAATTCTTAACTTAAACTTTCATTTTGGAAGGTCGAAACAAGGGAATCTTACACTCAAACACATAAAATCTAACGTTTGAAAGATTGATTGTACATGTGCATGCAATAGACTGTCATTTTATCTTCTTTATGTCAATGAAAACCCCCAAAAAGATTGTTTTTGTTGTTAAACGGTACACAGTACGCAAGACCGAAAAATTGCAGTACGCAGTACGCAAGGCCAAAATAAGGCGGTACGCAGTACACAAGTGGGGAGGGGGTGTCACCCTCATATGTCAATTGTTTAATAAACATGACGCCAAACCAACTTTAAAAAAATATTTATCATCCTTTCACCAATGAAAGGATAGCTTGTACTATTACATACTCTGACAAACATTGTCAAATGTACCTAGACATGAATTATATTGTTTAACATCTTAGCCAAATGTCAAGGGGCCTGGTTATAGTTTCATTATCATTATCTTATTTGGTACCCTCAAGTCTACTTGTATATAGATAATAATAAAATCATTGTGTTTTAGTAATGTCTTTTGAACTTGAATACATTTAGGGTTAGTAAAATACATCAGTACATGGTATTCCTGAGTATTGAAACATATTGCGAGTTAAAATAAAACAATGCAATATATTTATAATATGCAACACAAAACTAATGTATTATACTGTAAATGCCATTATTTTGTGGGCATATTTTTGTGAATTCCTGATTTCGTTGCTTTTAATTAAAAGAAAAGAAACATTTATATGACTAAAGAACAATTGCATTTGTGCATTAAATTCCTGTGTTGGTTGGCTCCTGTTATATAAAACTACAGTAAATTCCGCTTATAAGAAACAATTGCATTTGTGCATTAAATTCCTGTGTTGGTTGGCTCCTGTTATATGAAACTACAGTAAATTCCGCTTATAAGGAACTCATTGGGCTCATGAAAATATGTTCATTATTACCGGAGTTCCTTATACATGTATAGTAAACTAGTTACTTGGTAAACATTGGGGAATGAAAATCAGTTCCTAATAACCAGAAGTTCCTAATAAACAGGTTCCATATAAGCAGACTTTACTGTATTAATTATTATATAATATTTATTATCACTAATTATATATATAATAAGTTACATAACTAAATTATTTTGTTCACCCCTACCCCCCTCCTGCCCCAGGTACGGACTGTGAGGTGGAGGTGGACGGGTGTGCCGGCCATCCATGCCCCGACCGCACCACGTGCACGGATCTCAGCCCCGCGGAGGAGGTGGAACGCGGCACGCCGTACATCTGTAACTGTCTCCAGGGCTACCAGCAGGCCGGCAGCAAGTGCCTTGGTAACTTTGTTTCTTGTAACACTAGTTCAAGTATATTCATATACAAATGTATGTATATATCATACTTATTAAAAACTTTTCCTTATGAGACTTTTAAATAATGAAAGTGTTTAAACCTTAATTAACAACTGCATTTTACATAGATTTACAAAATGATTTTTGTTAATTCTACAAGTAAGTAAAACCATATGTAATATTTTAAAAGAAATTCTTTAAAATTGTATACTCATATAACAATATGTGCTTGGTAAGAACTGTATTTCTTCTAAATGTTCTGCCACCTTTTTATAAAGGAATTATTCATTTTCTGCTTCTACATATTTTGGTTTTTAATTTTGGGTGCTTCAGTTTATGACTTTCTGTGAGTGATTTATAACCAAGCTTCAAGCGCCCTTACCGCAGATGTCACTTACTAATGTGCCTTATCTGACGCCAAACCAACTTTTTGAAAAAAATTATCATCCTTTCACCAATGAAAGGATAGCTTGTACTATTACATTGTACATACTCTGACAAACATTGTCACATGCACCTAGACATGGATATTATATTGTTAAACATCTTAGCCAAATGTCAAAAGGCCTGGTTATAGTTTTGATTTATGGCCAAGCTTCAAGCAATCTACTGCGGATGTCACTTCCTTATGTGCCTTATCTGTACAGATCTAGATGAGTGTGCGGCGACCCCGGGACCCTGTGACCAGGTGTGCACCAACACCCTGGGCTCCTTCACCTGCTCCTGTCTCCGTGGTTACGTCTACAACAACATCGACAACACGTGCACCGGTACGTCACACTATATCAGATCACGTGGAGAGAGTTTGGAAATCGAGAAGTGGAAGATTCATTACATATTCAATGAACAATTCACACGACTAATATCTATTATTAGTAAATGCTAGATTCTAATATGAAAAAAAAAGATTTAAAAAAAATCATAATTTGATAAGCCACATTGGTTTAATTATGTACTGTAATTTAGCAGTGTGATATTTTTAAAGAGAGAACAGCAGTCTGAGAATTAGTCTGTAAGCCTGAAGCCCGAGTCGAGTAAAGGCCAGTTGGTCGATTAGAACTTTATACAAAATAACCCGACTGGTCGATATAAATTTTGGAGTAAAATTCTAAACAAAGAAAAAAATTAACATAAATACTGATTGTGGAGTTATTTTTTCTTTAAAAAAAACACAACCAAAATTAAAATTTGTGCAAGTCAACACATTTTAATATGAATTGTATGAATTATGACCACAACAAAAAACTTTGGGCTATTTGAATTTCAGTCGGGCTATAGAAAATTCTATTTGAAATTGCCCAAAGGGCTATGGTCGAAAAATAAATAACACGCAGACTGGAGGACAGTGACAGGTAATCACTTGGATGGTCACTGACTGACCTGTTGACCTGTCAAGTGATTTTCCTGCCGATTTGATCAAAATAGGCCTGTTTTAACTTATGTTTCGGCTTGGGGTCATTTTAACTTTGGGCTGTTTTTACTTTTTTAGGCCTAAAAAAAATCCTGTGTTTCGGGTAACGCAACCCTACCTATCGTAACCGGCTGACCCTAGACTTTTTTTTACGAAAATACCGTTTTTTTTTCAATGGGGTCTTTATAATAATTGAGGTTTCAATTCTTAAAAAACTGAGCCGACCCTATCTTAAGTTTTTAAGACCGTTGCCCTAAACACAAGATTTTTTGTTGTTGACCTTACTATATTTCTGTACACCTTCAGATCAGGATGAGTGTCAACTGGGAACGGCTGGGTGTCAGCAGGTGTGCGTTAACAGCCCGGGCAGCTACCAGTGTGCCTGTCTGGCCAACCACGCCCTCAACGCTGACAGACGCACATGCACCAGGGATTGTGAGTCGTAGATACAATTTAAAATTAGAAATGGTTGCGGTTAACTAACTTTTGTGGTGTTTGCACATTGAATTAAAAAACATTGTTTAAATTTCATCTTTTATGTTAAAAAACAATCTGAAGTACTAAGATTAATAATGCATGAATTTAATACATAGATTATTTAAAAAAAATGCATTTGCTTGCAATTTGTTTTGTGCCAAAATTTCTGCTGTTACAGGACTGTTACGGTTAGCAAAATTAACAATTTAATTGCCTTTCCACACAAGAGGTCACAAGATTTGTATGTCTTAAATTATGTTCAGCTACAATACTTATATACAGGCCCCGATTTCTCGAAAAAGATTATCTCGTTATTGGTGGGTTAAGTCGCTTATAAGCAACTTTAGTCGCTTATAAGTGACTTAACCCACCAATAACGGGATTATCTTTTTCGAGCAATTGGGGCCAGTACAGGATTGTTAATTTTCATTTTGTAATATTTTTCCCAGTGACTATCGAGGAGCGTTGCAACACGCTCGACTGCAGCCAGGGGTGTGAGGTGGCCGCCAACACTGACGCCGGCGTCAAGTGCTTCTGTTACCAGGGATACACCCTCGCACAGAATGGCCTCGACTGTGAAAGTAGGGGTTCTTTACGTTAGGGAATGCATTGATAGATCAATAACACTGACCGTTTATTTTGAATATCAATAGATTTAACCATCAACATTGCCATGTGTGGTATTGTTTAAGCAACAACCTTGTGGTGAAATTTTTACTGTAATCTTTTGTTCTGTCTGACTAATTATATACTAGTAGCTTATGTTCGTCAAAGCTTGTAACAGAAAAAAATGCCTTTATTAAAATCTACAAAAATAATTTTAGATAGATAACTGCTGTTGAGGTTCATTTCATTTTTCTGATAAACTGTACCAGTTATCACTCATTTAAGTGGATTGCAAGCCATAGTAATGCTGCATGAACTGACTTGCAATTGAGAAGACTGATCACTATTATTGCCTTGCAAAACAAACGGCAAATAATGTGTGCTCATAATTATTAAATAATTTTACATTAAACTCTAATAAATCTATTACAGTGTAATGCAACACAAATAACGAGTCTATTATGTAACCAAACACAACTGTACACATCTGTATTGTGAAAGTAGATGTATATTGTGAGAACTCAAACGTGTCCGTATCCTCATGCAGACGTGAATGAATGTGAGGCGAACCCGTGCTCCCAGCGATGTACCGACACCACGGGCTCGTTTTCGTGTAGCTGCTACGACGGGTTCCAACTGGCGGCGGACAAACTCACTTGTGAATGTAGGTCATTGTTGTTTCATGTGTGAAAGTATTACACAATTATATTATAAAACACAATAAGTTATAATTTAGTTAAGGTTGGCATAGAAAAAGGAAAATTACTAGGTTTTTTATTCCATAAAGTTTCTTATGGACAGTAAAAGTATACAACAAAATTATCGGAAGTTGTATGATTTCTTTAATTGATATATATTAATGTCCTGTTATATTAATATTATAGTACAAACATTTACATAAAAACTGATAATTTCAAACTGTGTATGTTACTCCATTTATGTTGGTCAAATAGCCTTCCATTATGATAATGTTTTTAAAGGGATCAGAAAGGCTCAGAAAAACTGACTCTTATTTTATTAAAAGGCTTTAGTTATTACGGGTTTTCATACAAAAATGACATTTTGAAAAAAATGACCTTGTAAAACTGATTTAAAGTTTGCCCTATGGGCGCCGCCATTTTGGACGGTGTCACCGCTACTTCGACCATATAACCATGTGACCCGCATTATGTCACAGTCTGGTTTTTTAACAGCTATTGCAGTAACTTACACCAATAATAAATAAAGTTTGACACCTCACACTTCTGCAGCATGCCCTGATGGTCAGTGGGGTCGTGACTGCCGCAACGTGTGCTCGTGTTCTCACGCCGTCCGCTGCGATCACGTGCGTGGCTGCATCTGCCAGGCGGGATGGACGGGGGTGAAATGTGACATCAACATCAACGAGTGTGACACTGACCCCTGCGCTACCAGGGAAACGTGTGTGGACTCCCCTGGCTCGTACACTTGTGTCTGTAGCGAGGGATATTCAAGAGCGGCCAGTGGACAGTGTGAAAGTAAGCGTTGTATTTCTCAACATTTATTTTATTAATTGTGTTTACTTTTCACTTTTTTTACTTAGTGCCCCCTCTTTAAGATTTACTTAAGTCTTAAAAGAATGTCAAACAAACAATACTTGTTTCAGTGTTTGACTTTTTTTATGAATGATGTGCTTCTTTTATAATAGTTTTCCTTTTTATCTCAGTTTTTCATTTCCATTGCACAGAAATGTTATACATTTTATATATACAAATGTAAGAGATATCAATATCCCAATTTTATTTTGACAATGTTGGTACTATAAGATATTTGAATGCAACCCCTTACACTCAACATAATCTAATCTGGCCACAGACATAGATGAGTGTTTGCCAGGCGGTAACAACGACTGTGACCCGGACCGTGCCGTCTGCCAGGATCTCACCCCCTTCTACTCCTGCCTGTGTGCTAACGGTTACCAGGGCAACGGAACTCACTGTACAGGTACCAAAAAGTTAATGGACAAAGTTGTATGTGGTGTTATTATTATTTTAATTAATTTTTTTATGGGACAATTAGCTAGAAAAGCTTTGAATCTGCTGCCAAATATCGATATGAAGCGTTATAGTGTGTGGTCCAATCAGATAACCGCTCTCATCAGTAAATTGTTTTCATTGGTCATCTTGCTCATCCTAAAATGAGGACGAAACCAATAAAATAATTATAGTATTCGTTCAGTGGTAAATCGAAAGAAATTCAACTAATTGTCCCAGAAGTCGATGTAGCAAGCAGAATCACCCCTGGGTATCCGAGGATGAGGTAGGGACAGGTTTATTGACAAACGTGTGACCTGTTGTTATTATGTGAATAGATTTCTTTAATGTGTAGGATATTAATATTATTTAAGTAGGTATTATAATATTATTAGGTATTATATTCCGATATGGTAGGCTTCTTTTGTGGTTTATTAGACAGTGACAATCTGTTATGCAACAGAGAGACAGGCATATATTCTAAAATAAATGACAGGTTGCCTAAAAAGACATCTGGTTCTCTGGTTCTCTGACAAATGCAGGAAAGCATGTAACATCGAAAGTTGCATGTGCACGTACCCAGCAATACACAATTAATTCAGTCATCTGATTGACCCAAATGACATTTTTGATGATGTTACACAGTTCTGCCTTTTGTTAGACCAAATGTATTTGTCATCTGATTGACCCAAATGACATTTTTGCTTGATGATGTTACACAGTTCTGCCTTTTGTTAGACCAAATGTGTTTGTCATCTGATTGACCCAAATGACATTTTTGCTTTATGATGTTACACAGTTCTGCCTTTTGTTAGACCAAATGTATTTTCAAATGCTCTGACAGACGGTTTGTTCAATGATGATACAGTAAACTCCGCTTATAACGAACTCCTCGGGACCATGAGAAATAGTTCCTTATATCCGGAGTTCCTTATAAACGTATAACGAACTGGTTCCTTGTAAGCGAAGGTTATATATAACGAACTAACCTTTATAAGGAACTTTGTTTTTGAGCATTGTGTTGTCCGATATTATTGCAAGTTGATGAATTGCAAAAAAAATGTTGTTACGTTTTGGAATGCCATAATGGTAAGCTATTTCGATTTTTAATTTGCTAATTTTTCGACCTCATTTATTATTTCGT
>Ga0224511_10004679_pt1 | contig 10444 bp, 7 predicted proteins | sample SF_May12_sed_USG_2_FD_169988 | JGI IMG/M metagenome (GOLD analysis project Ga0224511, IMG submission 169988) | Sediment microbial communities from San Francisco Bay, California, United States - SF_May12_sed_USGS_8_1 | ecosystem: Environmental > Aquatic > Marine > Sediment | place: USA... | reverse complement strand
CTTTTGTATTTTCTAGGTCAGATTGTCAGCTGACAATATAATCCTAATCTATTGGATTAAAATCGACCATGTACAGTTATAAATGATCATGATTGACAGGTGTGGAACTGTCCATTTGATCCATTATTTCAGGAGGAGAAGTAGCTTGGATCATTTAAGGGCGACAAACAACAGGCAACATACAAAGAGCAATCACAATTCAGAAGATCCCCATGCACGCTTCATACAGAGGTAAGTTAAAATTAAATACAGTGGCATTAAATGAGGGGCCATGCACCAACGAAAGCGGTCACCATGGAAGCAGCTACAGCTCTAAATCTTGGCACACGCATGTTGGCACACATCAAAATAAACATGATCATCATAGAATAAAGTATATGAGATAAAACATTCAAACCTCAAATGTCCATATTTACTGTAAAATAAACTGTGGTAAAGATTTAAGTAAATGACTGAAAAAGAATCATATCAAAAACATTATATTATTCAAACAAACAAAAAAAAACAATCAGGGGAAAAAGCTCAAATTTAACTTTATGAGATGTGTTTATGTGTGTGTAAAATAAACCAAAATACATAGCCATTTAAAAAGGCATGAACTTACACAAATCTAAGATGTTAATAAAAATATGCTAAGCCTATACAAAAATGTCAGAAATGTAAGTTTTCTACACAAAGTTCCTGACTTCTGATGTTATTTAACAACATCATATGTGTCTATATACAAGTACTAAATATTTTCTAAATAACACATATTAGTTCCCACACCGTTAACCCACAGTCTGTCTATTTTCATTGGCTTATTCCAATTCAAATGATTAATTTTCATTGGCTAATCCCTGCTCTATTTTTCAATGGCTTGTTCCAATTCAAATGATCAATTTTCATTGGCTAATCCCTGCTCTAATTTTCATTGGCTTGTTTCAATTCAAATGATTAATTTTCATTGGCTAATCCCTGCTCAAATGACTCCACCTGTACTCCCTGCATTACTGCTAATTGTCCACTCAACATACACAACCTCGGAGGCAGCAATTTTTAAGGCAACTCAACAAACATCCACATGGTTAAGATTTAAAGTTTGTACAAATATCTCTTGGATTGTTTTTGACTTCTTTATTTCTAGTAAGCCAAAACTATTTACAACAAAATAATGCACTGAAATATTATATATGCAATAATGACCGGCAAACACTAATTGTAATTGATTTACCTTGAGACTGCCAAATACTGACTTCCCATAGTGACCTGCCCAAACTTTTCCTACACAGACTTGTAACATACTGACCCTATATCCTTCCTTCCTTCAATTGTTTGCCCATAAAAAATTACAACAACTCCTAAAACTGATGAGCCCAGCCTACTAGCGTATCACTTACCAGGTATCATCGAGGGCACTGTTGGTGCTAGCAGACGACGACTTGGCCGCACCCTGACTGCCGTCCGACACGGACATCTTCTGTTCGTCTTGGCCCTGTATTGTGTCGTTGTCCGAACCTTCCTGTACCGAAACACTATATTGGAACATATTCTGACAACGCTCGTTATTCTGCTTAGCACTTCCGTTCACGCACTGCGCTGTGTCTATTCTGTTGTCACGATTGTTGTCCCCGGCCTTTACTGGGGCACTGGAATAAGTCTGTTCACTGGCTATGTCACACTGATCATTAAAGTTGGTCGTTATGGCCCTACAAGTAGAAACCTCAGAAGGCTGTGTGTTGCCATGATTATGCCCCTCCATACCGCTAGTATTCCGTCTCTCTGACTGTCCACTGCCGCCAGTCTGCATGTTCACTTTACTGATCCCGTTGCCGTCAGAGTTATCAGAACCTGAGTTCCCACTCGACCCACTGTTAGCGGAATCTGATCGCATCATTTCGGCACTCGATCGACCACTACCTGATCGGGACCCCGATCCTGAGCCTTGTCGCACGGGAAAGAACATGTTTCTGTCCATGATGTTTTCACAGTGGGAACAAGTAGCGGAGTCGCACGAATCTGCCTCACACGTCGTAATGTCCTCCATGGTCAGGAAAATCTCGCTCACCTGCAGGCAACAGATTACAATGTTGTGTACCATTCATACACAGGATTTAATAATAATATATTATAAGATATACCCATTCATGTAAGTTTTTAGTTCATAACCTTAATTCTTTCTTACTTGTTTGAAACAAACTTTCAAAAACGTCAAATTAGCCACAATAATTAATAAAACAAAAGTTTTCATCAGACGAGTATGAATGCCTCTAAATTAAAAATATCCATTTAAGTAAAATAATTTGCCACATCGAAAGCATTAGGCATAATTATAATATGTATGTATGGTGTACGTCAAAATGCGGCAGGTAACTTCAAAACTCAGCCACTGTTCTGCAATTTGGTTTCAACAATAATTTGTTTTTACTTATTTACATATTTGGGTGACTGCAATTAAAGGTAATAATTTCTTCCATCAGGCCATGATGGTTTACTATGCTAGATGTCATCCCTAAAATATCATTCTAGCTCAGAATATTTACATAAAAAGTTTAAAAATTCGTTTTTGGTCTTATTTGTATAATTTATAATTGAGATATAAGTAAAAATTACAGTAATTAGGATTGGGTGGAATTTTTTCTTTAATAACAGGAGAACGTTGTAATTATTTCCGCCCCTGGAAATGTAGAACAAATCAAGAAAGCATCTCTCAACATTCCCATGAGAACACCCTGTGATAATCCCCGTGACAGAAAATATAATCACACATTTATCTATATACTTATATGTCACATGAAAATGTCAAGCAATTTCACTAATTAAAATCAAATTGAATACTTATTACCATATACTAATTGGTTTCAGCAATCTCTGTCCACTTTTTATGTCTAGAAGTTCTTCATTATAATCACATATAAAACTTTAGAGTGCTTACTAAGTGTAAGGCACTTAACCAAGGGATTTAGTTAGCCATGTAATTATTTACAAAAGATTTTAATTGGTCACTATCATAAAGAAATATGCAAATAGAATTTTAATTAGGAAAAAACATCATCAGTATCAGATGGGGTTTTTTTCTCATTAATCTTTGGTTACAAACGATGCACGTTTATCTAGATATAAACAATTGCTCCAAAATTTGATGGTTGCCCCAACTACAGACTTTGACATAGGATTTTACGAAGTGTTTACACACCGCAAAACACAAAACTTATGCCGTGTGGGGTTGAAGTTTGTGTGCACTGTGCTCCTTATCATTGAGATGTGTCTATGTATGTGTTGATGTGTGGTGTTTGCACGGTGAAGGGATGGATGTGTGACGTATTGTAGCATTTCTTAGGTCTTCTGCTGCGTCAAACGAGGTGAAAACTTTCAACAAACAATACAATACAACTGTTTCAACTGCCCTAGTGACATGTAAACAACCAGCGTGCCCTGCCCCTGGATGATGTTGACCTTATACCGTGTGTAAAACCTGGCACCTTGTGAAACATAACCTCAAATCCCCTCACCATGAAGGTGGTGTGTGTATGTGTGTGGTGGGTGGTGTAACAGTGGGGGGAGGGGTCTGGATGTTTGATAGCCTACTCACCAGGTCTCTGTAGAGCAGGGAGATCAGCTGGACGATTGAGATGCCCCACTCATCCTGAAACACAGAAACACATATAATAGTGTGCCAGCAAACATGTGCCAACAAACATGGTACAGGGTACAGGCTTTGGGTGGGCTGGGCCCAGCATTTAGGCCCATGGAGGTCTAACCATAGTCTGCCCAACCCCAGTTCCAGGGGCCAAAGGAAATATGAAATTTCCCTAAGTTCCCTTAGTGTTTGTTTATTTGATTATTTGGGGAAAAAATATGTTGATTTATACGAAATTGAGTCTGCAACCTACCATAATATTTAATTTGTATTGTTCTTTGGTTTTGTTGTAATTCAGTGTACAAGTTTTCCCTTAACTGCAGTTTTTCCCTTAGGTGCTTTATCAATATGGCCCCTGGATTTACCCAGACATGCCTCTTCTATCTCTGCAAGCAACTTACTGACTACTTCCTGACATGAGTCAGGTGTGATATCAAACTAAAGCCAGATATAGACAAATGTTTTCGGTTACAGTAATTTATGGAAGAAAAGCTAAATATGTTTTCAATATCGAAAATAATTCACGGATATTTTGGGTTTAAAAATATGACAAAGAAACATTAGCAAATGTCAGAGTAGTTTCACAAAGTAAAACATATGACACATTATGAAATAAAGACATTTTATGCCATATCAGGTCTGTTATATTACTTTTGATTCACAAAAAGACTTCCTTTTCTGCTGAATAGTTAAATGTTAGTGTCATAAATTCTTATGTAACTGCCTTTATTTTCGTTATGTAACAGAGTGAGTCAAATAAAAGTTTTTAAACATTATTTAAATTTGTGTTACATAAAACTACCTATGTCATCAAATGAACTTATTGGCTTAGAATATATTGCCTTGGGCATAATTTGACTTAAAAGACGGTAAAATATGATTATTAGGAAAGGGGTTTTTCGAATTTGGGGTGCCTGGGGGAGGCAACCTAATTGCCAATGGGTTATTTCAAATTAGAAGAGAAAACCGCAAAGAACATAGAAAACATACCTTCTGTTTAGCATTTAGAAGCAGGAGAATAATTTCTTCCAAACCACACTCCAGTAAAAGTCTGAAAATAAAATATAATTCTGGTTAAATAGGCTAATAAAATAAAGGCCATCAATGTGCACAAGTGACATAACATTTACTGCGAAATCATTTTTATTTGTTGGATATTTAATTTTTGTGTTTTTCATTGGTATGACAATCTACGAATTTAAGATCCCAACAAAATATTTATTTACATTAGTTATAAATAGAAATCCATACATGCAAGTGTCCATGAACATGTCAATTGTATTCAAACCAAAAAATTTATATGTGGCCAAATGTTGCTGACGCAATATTTATACACCAAAGTACCAAACACTGCAAGGGTACACATTTCCATTCATAAAACATTTACGTACAGTAACACAGAGAAAAGCTTTTAATGTTGTCTATTTTTAGGGCCTCCCATTATCACTAAAACATTATTATATGATTTAATGTGCACGTTTCCAAACACAGGAAGTCACTTTTACATGATCCATTATGTGAGACATCTTCACAGAAAGCAATCACTAAGTGCTTTGTGGGACATTCTTTTAGGGATGGCACGATGTCACATTACCGTTTCATTCTTAAACGCATGTAACAGTGAAGCTTTTAGACATACTGAGAGTCGTGCCATAACTAACAAGATTATACCAAGCCTGCGGTGATGTTTAACCTAATTAAACAGACAATCCCATTCTAAGATTTGACATACATTTTGTAACTATTATACTAATGTTCTATTCATGCTACCATCGTAACAAGATAAAAGGAACATTTTCCCTCAGGTATCACAATACAAAGACAGATATTACCATTAGCAAAAAACAAATGTCATAATCCTCACCAAGGCAAATTAAGTTTATATATAATAGGGCAAGATGACATTCATTAGGCAATGTTTACAACAAAGCTTTTTTTATTTTGAATTATGACATACAATAAGGCTCTGTGAATAATAGCACATAATTATCTTCCTTTGTAAGCTTTAACAAATTTATTTAAAAGACAATTTCTTGACTATTAATTGATTTCTAATTTTAATTAAGGACGAGGTCTGAAGTATGTTACATTATTTGAATAAACAGGCCACACCACAGAACTTGTCAATCCTAACTACCGTTCCTGCGTTCACCAGTACTAGCCTTTCTAGTTGGCAAGTGAATCCTCATTATTTACATGAGTCAGGCATGACAAACCCATCAACATCGGATATAGCACAATATCTAGTATAATTTATCTGAGATAAGAGAAAGTCCTAAGAAAGCATAGCTGGCATGGGGTAAATAGCAGCCTTGGTTTTATTGAAGCTGTTCATCAATGAAAATGAACAATGCCACTCCCTTGATGCCCCTTAGTGCATGAGTGGAACTCTATTTTTAAAAGGAAACAACATACAATCCATGATCCCAAAGGACGAGAAAAATAAAACTACACAATGATGTATCACATAAGCAGTATTTCCTACTTGCTGAAATTTCAACCCCTTCAGATCATGTTACGGCAGCCAATCCAGTGAAACCAGTACAGAATGCACAAACATGTGTCAGTAACTAACAAAATACATAAACCCCTAGCATGACTTTCCTTTTAATTGACAAACTTTTTTATTTATGTTAGAAAAAAGTGAAAGAAATACCACACAATAAGTTCTTGAGGAAGTGAAGAAGGAAACAGTAAAATCAGCTTAATATAAGGAACTCACCAGGACAACGAAAACTGTTCCATAGAATCGGAGTTCCTTATAAACGTAAAGTGAACTAGTTCCTTGGTAAAGACTGGGGAATGAAAAGCAGTTCCTTATAACCAGAAGTTCCTAAAAAGTGGATTCCTTGTAAGCGGACTTCACTGTACAAGCCAAGTCAAGTGAAAGCACAGTACATACTTGAGGAATGTGAGGTGGTTTTCCATGAGGCTGGGCTGGTTGGTAGCCACTGCAGGGATATGGAGCACATTGCGCAGCAGGAGAAGGCAGTTCTTGATGGAAATGTTGTCCTCCTCTACCAGGTCGTATTCTCCAGCCTGGAATCAGGACACACGCATCATAAACATGGGTTCTCATGGCAACGGAATCATCAAAATGCATGACATGATGTCCGACAAATGCGGGAAAGCATGACACCTCAAATGTTGCATGTGCATGCTGCCAACAATACATAAACAATTCAGTCTTCTGATTGGTCCTAATGATGCTGTGTGTTATGCCATACTTAACATTCCACCTTATGGTGGACTAAAAATTCATTTCAAATGGTCCAACAAAGGCATTGTCCATACATTAATTGCTAAATTTTTTTTTAATGTTATTGCTATCTGATATGATGTATAATAACATTCTTAACTTGGAAGTGTATGGTTGTGGATTAAAAAAAATACTTGTTTTCTTATTGTGCTGTTAAATGCTAAATGTTCATGTTAACTGACATGAGGTATGGGAACACACCAAACTTAAAAGCATTCTTCTCGTATATTGTTGTGAAATAAAGAAAACTGGAAATAGAAAACGCACATATCATACAAAATATTGTATTACGGTACATGCAAATGTACACATACTAGTATTAATCATTCATTATCATCAACTTATTTTAACTTGTTATTATGCAGCAACAGCTTGATTTATTTTGTTTTTGTTTTCGCATTGTGTGAATAATTTCAGGTGGTGTGGTGTAGAAAGAAAATATCTTGTACAACTTATATAGAATGATCATCTTACAAGTTTTATGTATTTATGTGTACGTAACATTATCCATGGACAAGGAATGTTATCAGGAGTGTTGTTAAGATGTTTAAGTCTTCTCAGACAATAGTAAGTGGTTAGTTAAAATGTTTTTTCCTGAAAAAGTTATGTTAATAAGACCAATCCCAAGCCTTTTGACATTGTAAAATAATATGTTATTTTCAGAGACAAAGAAAATGTTTAGCTAAAATATACCCATATAATTAGGAGATGTCTGTGCTATATATACTTGAGGTAAAAATAGTATCTAAATGAAGCGACATACCACATCTCAGACTAATTACCCTCTATACATGGATAATAAAGTACAACATTTGCTTTACAACCCTATCAGATAACACTCTAAACCAACTTGAGCATTGCATTTGTAAAAGAAAATTACAAGAAGGCTAGAAAAAACATCCATCTGTCTAAGAAAATAAAACAAATAAACAAAAGGATGGCTGATTATGAACTTTTGATCACAGAGAATCTTGAATAAGGCTTATTAATATCTACCATTTGTTTATAAATCAGCACAAAAGAAGTTATAACCTACACCCCTCCCCTACACACACACACACACTTATACACAACACCATTGTCAACTCACATCTTCAATAATCTTGCTGATCTCCGAAAACACAGCCTGGATGAACTGTTTAGCCGTGCAGCTGCCCTTAGCCTTCTCCAGCATGACTTCTATCTCTGGTAGCCATGGTAACAAGGGAGGTTGTGTAGTCCCCTCCACCCCGCCCCCTGGGCCACCCCTGGTCGGGTCCGGGGCGCTGGCCGTGTGTGATACGCTGGCCTGCGTGCGACTCACCTCTAGCTGCAGACACTCGGTAGGCTGTGTGAGACGAACTAACAACCTACAACAGACCAAAAGTGTATTAGTCAATTATATAACCTTTAACAATCACACTTCTATTTAATACTTTTATACTGGCAAGACAAAACACATATTGTGGAAAACCAAGGACATTTGGTAAAGGCAGTGCAGAAAGACACGCCTTATTAGCTTTTGTGGACATATTAAGGCATACAAGTATTATATAAGTATGAGCCATCAGGCAAAGGATGCCGCAGAATCTGATGAGAACATAATAATTTAAACAATGTTTGATGAAACCATGGATTTTCATTCTGTGGAAATTTTGGTTTAAAATACTTTTTTTCTCATAAAAGCACTTTATGTAACTGTATTTTTCATGTATCAAGATTAATGGAAACTTATTTGATTAAACTGAAGCTTTTCTCTGTCATTTTCTAATCCTGCTTGTTAGACACAAAGACCAAAAAATCGAAAACACATTGGGAAGGATCCAAATCAGTTATTACTAGACCAAAGCTGCCTCTTAATGGGATTATCGAGATTGTACAGTGCATCTGTACCTATTTCTCAGTCAGTTTTATGAATACATCTAGCATTATCTCCATTTTCTTTAACATATGGTTATATGTAGCCAACATGCAAGTGATCTCTTACTGAACCAGAATGAACACCTCTCGAATTAAGCACATTGTTTATGTAGAAAAATAACCCAACAAAACCAGTAATATAATGAATGGACAGTTCCCCAGTATTTTATTATGCCTTTTGATAAGTACTTTATTGCAGACAAAATATTCCAACCATGGCAGCTGGCCTCACAAACATAGAATTTCTTACTTGACAGCGAGATGGAACACGTCTGGGTCATCCTTCACAGAACTCACTAGTGGAATCAGGTCCTGAAATCAAACATCAACACCTTGTAAACATGTGTTGAAAAAATGATATGACATAGGAATCTTTAAAAATATTGTCAAATAAAACAGAACTCAAATTCTAATTAACGAAGCAAACTGTACGAACCTTCTGTATGATGTTGGATGTGGAGAGGTGCCATAGCACCTTACATATATAGGAATCTTTGAAAACATTGTCAAATAAAACAGAACTCGGATTCTTATGAATGTTGCAAGTTGTGCGAACCTTCTGTATGATGTTGGATGCGGCGAGATGCCGCAAGGTCTCTCGTGTCAGAGGGTCATCCCCCTCCAGCTGTTCCAATATCCCCTGCAGAGACTCTGTAACATAACAGGACATAACATGATGTGGCATAACATGGTGTAACATGTTATAACATAACATTACCCCTCCAGCCACCTGCTTCAGCTGCAGTGACAGTGACTCTATAATATAACATGACATGACATTAACCAATGAATTGTTTCAATGCCCTCTGCCAAGGCTCCATAACATAACATGATAAAACATAACATAACATTCACCATCCAGCTGTTTTAATGCCACGTGCAAAGGCTTCATAACATAACATAACATAACAAAAAGGTAATATAACATAACACAACCATAACACAAGCAGTGTCCACTTTACCTTTTTATACTTTGATTCATTTTGTTGATAATATTTTTTTTTTGCAAATTACCATAAATACAAGACAAATGAGATAACAATATGGACAAGTGAGCTGTGTAATGTAGAAGGAGCTGGTTTTCTGATATGGATCATTCTGTCCCGACTGACCCCACTTCATGCTAATGTCTGATATCCAGACTAAATCATTCTGTCCCGAGTGACCCCACTTCATGCTAATGTCCGATACCCAGACTAAATCATTCTGTCCCGAGTGACCCCACTTCATGCTAATGTCCGATACCCAGACTAAATCATTCTGTCCCGAGTGACCCCACTTCATGCTAATGTCCGATATCCAGACTAAATCATTCTGTCCCGAGTGACACCACTTCATGCTAATGTCCGATACCCAGACTAAATCATTCTGTCCCGACTGACCCCACTTCATGCTAATGTCCGATATCCAGACTAAATCATTCTGTCCCGAATGACCCCACTTCATGCTAATGTCCGATACCCAGACTAAATCATTCTGTCCCGAGTGACCCCACTTCATGCTAATGTCCGATACCCAGACTAAATCATTCTGTCCCGAGTGACCCCACTTCATGCTAATGTCCGATACCCAGACTAAATCATTCTGTCCCGAGTGACCCCACTTCATGCTAATGTCCGATACCCAGACTAAATCATTCTGTCCCGAGTGACCCCACTTCATGCTAA
>Ga0224511_10004678_pt1 | contig 10444 bp, 3 predicted proteins | sample SF_May12_sed_USG_2_FD_169988 | JGI IMG/M metagenome (GOLD analysis project Ga0224511, IMG submission 169988) | Sediment microbial communities from San Francisco Bay, California, United States - SF_May12_sed_USGS_8_1 | ecosystem: Environmental > Aquatic > Marine > Sediment | place: USA... | reverse complement strand
GCTCACGCTTTTAAGGGGTCATTTCAGCATTTATAAACTTAAACATTGATTTTGGGAGGTCAAAATCTAGTTAACTTAACAAGCAAAAACACCGTAGATAATGTTTTTAAGAATGATTGTACATACATGTGCATGCAGCATACGGTAATGTTGTCTTCTTTATGTAAATGGAAACGCCAAAATGGCAGTATTTTGTTGTTAAACAGAACGTAGTATGCGAGGCCAAAAAATAGCAATACGCAAGGCCAAAATAGGGTGGTACGCAGTGCGCAAGGGGGGAGGGGGGTCACCCTCATACATTTACTGCAAAACATTTTTGATGTTGACATGACTGACATTTCTTTGAGCAAGAAATATGTCAATAATTTGACATACATGTTATGTTTTTATCATCTGCTTTCAAATTCAATGCAGACATATTTTAGTTTAAATTTAAAATGTTCACTTCAACCTGGGCTCTCTATTATTTTATTAATAGAGTGCCCTGTTTCAACCAAGGCTGGAATAGAAACTTTAAAATTTCAAGCAAACTATAGTGAATCAGTTGCGTGTTGCCGAAAGCATTGTAAATACGAAATTGATAGCCTTTAAATCTTCAATTTAGTATTCTATTCTACGGTAGGCATACTGAGTGCAGGTAAAGTCTGTAAATTCAACTTCAACTAGATAAACTAAGATCAATTTCAAGAAAACTTTGTTCATACCTTTTTCTGTTAGCTACAATATTTGTTCGTTATTGCACTGCTCTCCACCGAAAAACATATTTTATTGTGTTATAATCAATTAAATATGCATTCGGCAGGAGATCTTTTTCAATAAAAGAAGCTGTTTCCTTCCCAAACAATGGAAATTGTATCTGTTCCCCACCACTCTGTCTGTAGAGGAAGTGCGATTCTGAAGTCCCAAGAATTAATAGACAAAAGAAACTGCTGGTAACGAATTGTTATTAGGAAACAGTGGTGTCTCTTGATTGTACATACACACACACACACACACACACACATTGATTACTGATATAGCTGCCATTATATACAGTAGAACGATTGTTTTTCAGTTTTATTTCTGCAATGTGAATATGACCGCCATGACAGCGTTCTTTTACGTGCGCTATTCTTTGCACAGAAAACCTGTTTTTTGTGTTCGCTGATTATAATCTTAGGCAACAATTTAGAACAGTTTTTTTAATCTTAAACACATAAGGAAATTTCGAACCATTTTTAGAAAAAAATAACATAATTGACTTAAAATGCGGTCTATTTTGTTTATCTTGGTTCTGATTGGATAGACCCATTTTCACCCCAAAAATTAATGGGCGAATGCGCTAAAAAGCCGGGTACCAAATGTTTGGATAGGACGGGGGGTTTGGAAAACCGGTGCCCGGCCCAAAATGACCATAATTTTTTAGCTGCATCCCTTTGCAAAAAATAGTCCGCTACAGTGCACTGAGTACGTGTGTACATGCACGTGTACCTGGGATACCGGAAGTCGGCCGTTATACGGATCGCGCTTCGCGCGATCCGTAAGGCTGATATTAATGGTCTTCAATGAGACTATGCATCAATTTTAAACATGGACTGTTGAAGCGTCCCACGGAATGGTGAAATAGCACCCGCTCAACTTTTGATCGGCAATTAAAGATTTGTTTCATATTTTGAAGAGATATTCAAACAAAGAATGTTGTAAACAATGTAGATATGTCAAATTTAAGGGCACCATGACAAAATGGTCCGTACAAAAAAACATTTTTAAATTTCCAAAACAATTTCGATCGCTAAGATTGCGTTTAAATTAAAACAAAACATTATATAATTTCTTTACACAATATTTTAATGCACTATAAGTTTTTGACTTAACGCACCCAGACCACAGCTTGGGTCTAAAATGGAGAAATACATTTAACGCATCCAAAACAATCTAAAAAACTGTTTAATAAAGCATTAACTTGAGGTAGCATGTGCTAGTTTTCGAGAAAATTGTGCAAAAAACAGGACCTTTTTCAATACACTATTCAAAATGGAGAGGGGGACTCATTTTCTTGTGCAACGGACATAACAAGGATTTACCTCAGTTTTCATGCATGTTTCATCTTTTTAAATATGTTGTCATAATACTATTTAGAGTCAGACCTTCAACATCAAATTTCGTCGATGAGACTCATTTTTAATTATATTTAAAATAAGTACTTGCTAACCTTAAAGTAGATGCTCTAGTCTCTTTAAATATGTAGCGCACTATTGAAATTTCCATAATTAAGTCTAGCGCTATGGTCGCGAAATATTTCATTATATTAAAACTATTTTAAACCATTTTTGCATTAATTCAAAATGAGTTAAATTTGATAAACTACAACCTGAGCGGGTTATGCAGGATACAGTATTTTGAAATTTTTTACACTCTTTTAACGTATGGTTTTCTGACTTAAATCTGCAACAAGTTTTTTAGCGCCCGCTACGCTCGAGACCATTTTCATTATATTAATATCAGATTAAAAACATTTAACATGTATAGGTTCCATAGGTTATTTTCGTTTAGCTACAGAAAGGGGCGTAACTTATCATTGTGTAACTGTTTTGATAGTGATTTGTCTCCCACAACATGGTCAACAAGTGAAGTCGAATTTGATAAACGGTGAAGAATAGGCTAAACACTGCGCTGAGGTGGCAGTGTTCAATATAATAGATATAGCAATAGTGCATAACAATTATGGCAGCAATTGTACAGATAACGGTAATGTCACCTATAAACACGTTTTTCACGTTGCGAAAATTTAAACATTTGCATGTTAACCAAGACGACTACTTTAAACCATCCAAGGAACACTACTAATACTATTGTATCCCATTACTTTTTCACATATTACACAGGTGATTCTACGCAATGGCACTGTATCATATATTGCGTTTTCGGGCCACCTTTTGTATTCACTTATCAATCCTGCCTATGCAAATAGCTATCACCATCGCCTAGTCCGATAATTCGTGAGTAATATTGTATTCGAACAATTTGGCTTTCATACAATAATTACTATTTAGTCAAGCGATGATGACCAGGGAAGAGCGGCGGGCTGTCTTTAGGTTTATTATGATAAAACGTCGCAAAAAGCAAATCTGTGTCACTCAACTATATGTTAAACAACTACCTCCCTTTGGATAAATACCGATACAGATAGATAAATATGCGCTAAACGGCGTTGACAATTTGGGATTGATTCTATTTTCGTGTGCATATTGGGTATAGAAGCTCTGACGGAGGTTTTAAAATGCTAAAACAAATACTAATTAAAAAAGATCTTGTCTTCTATCGCTCTGACAAATCAATGTTTTGTTGTTGTTCTTTTTTGCGTGACGTACGGATGAGGGTTCAGAAAATAATAAGCTAATAGCCGTGTTCTTTTTAATTACACAGTATATTTCCAATAATACGTAGAAACTTTCTGAAGTGGCCATCAGCTTTTAAAAGACACGGCAAAAGATTTCACGTGTATTGTCAACTGCAAGTACACTGAAAATAAAACTACTGACCAAACTACAACATAGTTTCATGTTTGCACTTTTCTGTAGTGTAGTACATGTCAAACTTGGTATTGGTAGACACTTTTCTATCTACCGATTTATTTCCTTGGACGTCTGCATGGGATAAGCATCTTAAACACGCATTTAAACCGCCCACAAAATGTTAAGGAGTAACATAACTGAACAAGCAATGAAACACTAACATAAGGTCGGCATTCCAGCCTTCGAATTGCAATATGGGCATTTTAATGGAAACCCCAAAGTACTAAAAGAGCAGTTTCAATGCCGTCCGGATACTATTAACTTTATACGTGCTTGTAAACTATGTCAAAGTTGTCATTCATGTAACATCCATGAAACGCATGCTATCGAGCTATTTGAAAAGTCATCTGTTACAATAAGAGGACAGTTTTGTGATCTTGACGATGCCACGGAAAATTGAGATTTTCATACTTTAAAGGGACTCAAACTTAGAATGACATTTTTGAAAACCTATATTTTCTTGTTACCAACGTATTCACTGTATCAACACTTATTTTGTGGTACCTTATTGTATCCTGGTTGAAAATTGGAATGTATCTGTTGAACAGGGAAAAGCGTTACTAAAGTTTTTCAGAGATCAATATATATATTTTGGTTTTAAATGAATTGCCAACCGATAAAACGCATATCAAGGTTCCGCAACACAAACTGCTATCATGCCCAACACACGTCGACAACAAGAACAAACAGGTTTTCGAACATTTTCTTTTTAAGTGTGTTACACATGTTTTGTTTTTTTACATTGCATTGTTTGCTACCCAAACTGAAAACGGTTTGTTTGTTAATTCGCATTTTCTAGCAAAATTACAAGTTAAATTGTAGTTGAACATGCATCTATATGACATTTGTAGTACATGTATTTAACTGAGTTGTTACAGTGTGATAACTAATAGTTTTAGTATTTCCTTAATCAGGAAATTGGTTGTGTCTTGTCTGTTTCGTTTACGCCATGTATAATAAAATATGAAAGGTTGTTTTAATATGAACTTTCATTTCTTACTGCAAAAGTAAATAATTATACTGTCCTGCAATTTCGCTTTCTTTCAAGATTACATCCTTAAGCGTCTTTTTTGTTATGTTTAAATTGCTTGTGTTCTTAAAACAGCTAAAATTGTATTAAAAAAGGTATATATGTTATTGAAGTTGTACATAACAATCTAAATCTTAATGATGTGTTTTTCCTTTATGTTCATTTATTGCAGTCCGATGCGTTTGTTGTATCAATTATCTCCATAAAAGTGTACAATGTATTTCAATACTTGTATACATGTATATTGTCTTCATATTTGCAATCGATGTTATCTGCCATTGACTATATTAGCTTTATTGTTGGGCTTTTCGTTTACGGAGAAAGAAAAGAATAAAGCTCATAACTAAATAATATGGTGTTCAACCATTCAATCTACTGTTATGAAATATCTTTAACTCTCACCTTTCTGTAATTTATAACGTGTATTCTTGTGATCAACTTATCACAAACGGGACATTCCTTTGTACTAGATAGGACACATTGCCCCCTGATAAGTGTAAACCCGTGTCATCGACATTAAACGGAAACGTTTCTATACAAATAATTGAAAAAGCAAGCAGATTTATACGTTAAAATTGTAATCAATTTATATTTCATTTTTAATCTATAGTTGTCATATACCATACACTTGGTTGTTGACAGATATATAATTCATAATCTTTATTACACAATAGCAGTTCTAAAGTGACAACACAAGTTTAACATATATAAACATGACTTTAAGTGGAATTTATATAATTCATAATCTTCAACTAATTTAAACGCAAATAAATTCCACTAAAAGTCAGGTTCATGTCGCGTGACTGTGAACAGCATTTACAAATAACAACTGTCAATGAAAAACTTCAGGTCTTGTAAACACTTGTCCAGCATGCAACTGTCTTGTTCTTAGTAATATGTATACAATTCCTCCATTGAATGAAACTGTTACTACGGTAAGGCATCTTTTTAGTGAAATTATACCAGTTTAAACATGTTACCCGTAACAATCGAACATTGCTATGTTCACAAAAAGAATAAAAAGCTCAACCTTATGTCATTTATCAAAATGCTTTTTTTTAAAAACACTTCTCTTTTATAATCCCAGTTAATGACATTTAACAGCAATAAAATAACAAAGAACATTTGAATTTTAATTTTATTTTGTGTTACATCAATTAGTTTTTTTACCAAAGTAAGAATCGCAATAAAATCATCAACATGTCTTGCAAATATTAAAAAAAGAATATACCCATAAAGGTCATGAATGATGTACATTGTATCTATAGGGATGGTAATAAATCGTTACATTTAATTAATTGAAAATGACTATTTTGCGAATATATATTATATACAAATATGCATTTATTTATTACATTCGTAAAGAATCGTTTTATTTACTAATCTAATTGACACATATTTAGCGCCGACTATTAATTTTAACTATAGTGAATTGTTTATCTATGTATATCTACAAAAAGATTAAAATCTCTAAAACAGGTAAAGGTTGTCAATTACGCTTCGGTTGAAACCAAAGAAACATATTTGTCTAGTAATTTCATTTATTAAATAGTGTTCGAATTTCATCAAAGTCATTGCAAATAAGAAATAATGTCCCATCGTGGGAAATGGTTGCTGGCAATACACATAAAAGCACTATCTCATGGCAATAGATATGAATTGATAGGTCAATGCCTTCGACATGGACGTAGAACAATTTGATAACTTATTATGATAGGGAAGGTGACCCATAGTTTATAATGATATCATGAAATTAAGTTAAACTATTTCATTCCAGTTTGACATCTATACAGACAGTTTAAGCGTATTAATATTTAGGACTAATAACACCGCATTACAAAGTTATATTATGTCTTTATAATAAGTATGTGTACAAATTTTTTATACACAAAAGTCATAAAACAGTTTACCAAAAGCAACAATAAATATTTTTGGACCCAGTACTCTTAGTCTCCCCCAATCAACATATACCGAACATTGAATGTTTCCATATTTATGTATGCATTTTCGAAACAATACAATGCAAAAAAGCAATAAAAACAAAACAATCAAATAAAATACAATAAAGACATGACAATAAAACACAATAAAACAAACAAACTGTTCTCTTCTATTGTAACACTTTATAGGGTCAGAGACAAAACAACACATCATATAGTGTGTGTTTCATCTGGTTGGTATCAATACTTTAGTTCTTATCCTCGTCTTCTTCATCAACTCGCTGTTGTCTTTCTTTCAGAATGTGTTAAAATGTTTAACATTAATTAGAAAAGCAAAAACTTGCTCGTTCATACCGGATTTGGTTTAGGCAGCGTTGATGTTCATGTATACCACGAAATGTCGTCTTTGAATGAAAATGAGCTATTATTTGATTGTTATTTGGTACATGTATATCTATTTTGTCAATGTGCATAAAACTGTTCACCTTAAATCGTCTTTCACTAAAACTTAGTTGATATTGTTACATGATGTTTTGCCTATTAGTCACTGACAGTTGATATAGTTTCAAGAACAAACAGGTCTTTAACTGTCTAGAAGCGTTAAGAGCAATGTATGTGACAGTCTTCGTCCGCATAAGCAAATGCCACGCTTATTGTCGGTTGTCGCCAATGTCCTTTTCACGTTGCCTTCTTATGTGTGCTCTAACTGCCTTATCCCGGAACTCCGCTTCGGCAATGCAAATACTCAAAATGTTATCTAAGGCGTCGGCACAATACTTCCACGCCATGAGTCCACTTACACTGTTTATTAAAGGAATAAAGTCCACTATCCATCTTGCGGCACTGAAACCGATCTCGTTAGCAAAAGCTGAAGGCTCTTTTAGAATTTTAGCCGATGTAACTTTATCTTCCTTTATTAAGTCAGCCATTGGAATGCCTACTTTTTTGCTAATGACTGTCAGTGAGTCATCATCTATTTCCAGTTGTTCCCTGTATAACGCAGTTTCGCCTCTGATTATCGCAATGTCGGCTGCATAGCCTGTTCCAGGAATCGGGAAAGTTGCTGCGAGAGATGATCCAGCTGCAATCCAGGCAATACGGCTGGATAACATCTTCTTTTTCTCTTCCAAAAATTCAGAGTTAAAAGCCGACATCGACAACACAAACGCTTCTTTTCGCCATGAAGGTAAATCGTTTTTGATATGGATTGCAAGATTATTGAAGTCGTATATATCGGTATCGAAGTTGTCAATCAGAAAAACCTGGTCTGGTGTAATGTTCTGTTCACGAAGGGATTCCTTAGTGGCTTCTCTTATTTCGAATACGGTTTCATGCTCTCGTCTCCCAAATTGTCTTCGATCGCTATCAACATCGCGATCGATTTTCGTTCTCACAAAATAGAAATGTTTTTTTCTCTTCTCCGCCTCTTGTGCAAGCCAACAATCATTTTCCATGAATCGGCCTGCGGTAATTATGATAAAAATATCATATTTTTCTATTTCTATTTTTTTTAGATAGGTTTCCCTTGGAAAGGTAGGAGTTCCAACACCTGGAAGGTCATAAAATATCAGATTTTGATGAGTAGGATGGTGATATGTCTTGATCTCTCGTGTTCCCTCCCTAACTGATGACACAGGAGCAAAGCTCCGGTGTTTTGGGTCTTTGATATTGCGTATGGCATTCACAAAAGACGACTTCCCAACACCAGTTTGTCCCACGACTGCAACTTTAATCTCTGTGTTTTTCCATCTATTAGCGCATTCAAGAAACTTTTCCATCATGGCTTTGGGACCCTTCGTTTTACATGTTTCGGCGAGTACTTTTATTTCTTCTGCATGCCTTTGCTTTTCCTGCTAATACATGAAAAACATTTTCATCAGTACACTCCGTTTCGGGGTTAAGGGTTTTCTAACGATTGTTAACGCTATTATCAAAACACTACAAAAGAAACCATAGGCAACCCCGCAACCCATTGTTGGAGTTTTGTTTTTGAAAGAAATATAGTACATATAGTTTTATTATAAACTGATTGACGTGATGTGACATGGCGAATGGATATGAGGTGTTTGAAGTCTTGTAATAAATAGTTTTGAATCTATTAATTGAAAACTGCTTCACACTGGATCACAAACGTGACCATTGTAACTTTGACCTTTGACCTCGTGAACTCACACTCATCAGGAATCATGTTCTCACCAGGAATAATCAACAATTGAAACATGAATGAGCTATATACAATGTGATTTGTACTCGAGTCAATTACATATTTAAAAAGCAACCACTATGACTTTGACCTTTGAACTTGTTAAAACCAAATTAATAAAGACCATGCTCTTACATAGACCTATCAGATTTTGAAATATGATTGCTCAATATATCACTTAAAGTCGTTTGAAATTACTTTAGCCTAAGTGACCATTGTGTCATAATGAACACAGAACCAAAAGAGGTTATGACCCTACCAACACCAATCAGCGTGTGAAAAAGCTCTGTGATAGTTCTTTATAGATTGAGCGGAACTATGTTTCACATTTTTAGAATGAACCTTGTGTCTATGACCTTTGATTTAATGAACACAAAACTAAAATGTTCTTACGACGATAAATTAGCTTTTCAAACATGGCAGCCCTGTGATAAATAGTTCTTAAGATGATCAGCAGAATCCATTTGGTTGGACTGACTGACATATTGACATGAGCGAAATAATATGCACCCACTTCTTTGAAGGGACGCATACAAGTATTTTCTATAATAACGGGCTAGGACTGAGACGATACGGTCAGCAGCCAATACGTATTCCACACGGAGCTTGCCAATACGATACGTATTCGATACGATACTCATGTACGCGTCTTAAGGTTTCAAAATGAAGAAAGTTGGATTTCAACAACAAAGTGATAATAGTTTATCTATATGTATTGAATCAAACAAAAACTAGTGCGAAAGCAAAAGGATCACCTGTGTAGGGTGCACCATAGTTTTATTCACAAAGTTGGTAAAACATAATTCAGCATAATTCAGATTAAACTCCATATGCTTAAGTCATTTGTTTACTTGTATGAAAGGAAAGTGTGAAATTGTACTTTATATGTATCGGCACCGCATGATGACTGTATCGATATGTATCTATGTTGTACCGATAGTGACCGCATCGTCTCAATCCTACCATGGGCATGGTAGATGCATAAACCTGGCTATAGGAAAGGTTTTCAAATAATATTACGATAGTTTCAATGGCATATATATATGCTTATATTGGGGAACTTTTACAATGCATACAAATGAGGGTGCCTTGCTCAATATAGTTATAATGCCCCTTTAGAAGAAGTGGGGACATATTGTTTTGCTAACGTAGGCTGTCTATCTGCCCGTTTTTCGGTAGACCAAAATGGTTTCTGCTAATATCTTGAGAAATGTTTATCACAGAGCTGTCATTGTGTACATGCTGATCATACATTTTAAACAATGACTCACATTGATTATGTTTTATTAGGTCAAAGGTCTATTTCACACGGACCACTTTTGTAAAAAATATATATAGAAACGGGTTAAGCTTATAATCCTTAGAACGTTTATCATACAGCTTGTATACATGTATAAGAGATGCTGGTTGGTATTGGTAAGGACATATTCCCTTTTGATTCTGTGTTCACTAGTTCAAATGTCGAGGTCACAAAGGGTTACCTTTTTAAAAAGTAAACAAGGTTTTTGATTATTATATTGACCACTATGATAAACAGAACCTTCATATGTCAAATGTCAATGGATAGTTCCACAACTGTCAATCAGGATACATTATAACGGTACATGGCCAATTTTAATCCAATGGCTGATAGGTTTATGGTAAAATGACAATCTGACCTAGTTTAAACAATGGAAAGCATGGTTCCTGTTTGTGATAAGCGTTATCACATATACAA
>Ga0224511_10004677_pt1 | contig 10445 bp, 2 predicted proteins | sample SF_May12_sed_USG_2_FD_169988 | JGI IMG/M metagenome (GOLD analysis project Ga0224511, IMG submission 169988) | Sediment microbial communities from San Francisco Bay, California, United States - SF_May12_sed_USGS_8_1 | ecosystem: Environmental > Aquatic > Marine > Sediment | place: USA... | reverse complement strand
GGAAACGTTCATAAAAGTTGAATTGCGCCGGATATAAAACGTTCGTAGTGTGAATGAAAAATATCCTTCTCGCGAACGTAATTTCGCCGACGTTTGGGCTCATTTGTTAGAATTTTCAAACGCTGGCCAACGCTGGAACAAACGTTCATAGTGTGAACCCACCTTTAGAGCAACTAATAGCAATTATACAAGTTTATGCCAGAAAACACACTCTAAGTTCAAGTTATGTTATCGGTCGGTATGTATATAGTTCTTGTCAAAATTTAAAGATGCATGCATGTACCTATAACCTGAAAATATGACGAATAAATATTGATAAGTGGTGTGGTATAAAACAGCTGTTGTCTGCTAGTTTTGGTTGTTTGGTTTAAAGCCATTTTAAACACTGCTTACGTTACTATCAAATTTATCATGGCGGTTAGTCCACTTACTGGGGAACCTCGCTTCTTCCATCTCAGCATCTGTACTCCGCAAGCGACTAAATGCTACCTTACATAAGGCAGCTGTGAGTGACAACTTGGCGCTTTGTCGAGTGTCAATTATCACAAATAAGACAGCTTAAGTGTGTAGAAACGTTTTACAAACTAAAGTTTTGTGGAATACAATGGCAAGTACTGGTAAACCCAGAACTGCATGTGTATTGGAAATACTCTAGTCATATGACATAATCATTATTGGAACTGCTTACAGTCAAACAAACAACCAAACATACGATCGTAGAAGAAACACAGACAAATAAAAAATACTCCGTTAACAAATTTCCTGTTTAGTCAGTTGTGAGTTGTGATCGTTATTGTTAAGTGAATATGCATGCTATTTATAATTATACATATTTACATAACGTAATTGACTTCGTCTAGATGGCTGGTATCGACGCCTTTCCTGAAGTCATACGTCAGATCGTGTGTGCTATGACTACTTATTCCCAGTTCAGTGGGTTAAGGAACAATAATAGAACTTTGTAATACGTTTAACCACCAGAATACGATATAATACAAAGCTATTGACACTTTTTTGAAAATGTAGCTTATTTGAACATGTTTGAGACATTTTACTACATATAGTAATTTTCAATTATTTTCTCACGTGGGAATGTATAAGCAGATATGTTACTTCCATTAGAGGAGACCAAATTATGGGCTTCAAATTAATGTTCTTTGATCTTAACCGCATCACATCAAGAAGATTTGTAATTTGTTGTCAATCAGACTGGAAATTGCAAATCCAAACTTGGGCAAAACATGTCAATATTAATTAAATGTGATATCAAAGACAAGCCTGCATGTAATCCTTGAACTAAAACGGAGGGAATTATTAATCTTCTCGGTTAAGCAACACACAGGTTATAGAAAGTTATACCAAATGCTTTAGCATTACAAATATATGTACATTTAACAACAGAAATACGTTCTTGTTTAAAAGTTGAGCTCAAAATAAACTTCAAATTTACAAATTGATACTAATATAATGGTCCATTTACGTCATGAAAATATCAAAACGACGTTTAACTAGATTTCTAAATTACCCATTCATTTTTGCTTAATTTTATATTTTGGTAAATGTTGTTAATTTATACAAGGAAATCATACATTATGTAGCACGTTTGATGTTAAGTTCTTTATGTGTTTCGACTTTCAATTTTAGTGACTACTTTTAACTTGTGTAGTGTAGTGCTTATATTCACTAATAATATTGCCATTACATGTAAGTGTACTTTTATTAACAACAATGATTACTTTTAGAATGCAATCATTATTTCGGCGATGAATTATAATGCATAGTTTCCCAAATCTTCAGCCTACTCTTTCTGTAGTTTTTGTTCGTGTTATGATATTTATTACAAGCAGAAAGCACGCTTTCTTTTGTATTTACTATGTCAGATTGTCAAGTGATAATCATCACCCTAATCCATTGGATTAACACTGACTATGTACTGTTATAAATGATAATGATTGACAGTTGTGTGTCCATTGTGGAAACAGATGATGACACAACTGCCAACACCTTTCTATGTATTAACAAAAACGTGCGACTATAACGACTCTATAATATTTAAACTAGTACGCGGTTCATTGATAAAGTTCCCGGACTGGATATGTAACTTTTCCAAAAATAAAAAAATTTCATTAAAACTAAGCAACATATATTGTATATTTTCTTTTCAAATTTATTGTTGAGAGTTCACTCATTAATCTTTTATTGTTTATTTTTTTAATGTTCATGAATGTAAATGCATAAATAGCTTTACGGAGCACTTTGACGTCACCCTTTTAGCATTTTATAGTAGGCAATACAACGGTAAATTGAATAATTTGATGTTTAAGATTCATTTTAAACATCAGTGGTGTTCCACTAAGCTTTGGATATAATATCGTATTCATGTTACCGATTAAGTAGACCATGCGTATTATAGAACACTATAATAAAGCTTAGAAAACCGCAACATTATCAAACAAATAATCATACATTACATTTTATTGCACACATGTGACGCACTGGTAACAGCAAAACATTGGCATAGAAACAAATTATGGCATTAAAGGCATGAAATGTATTTTCATTGAAATGAGTACATACAGTGTTAAACAGACTGTTCTGTAAGTGATTAATAGAACAAGCTGTGTGCGCTATTGTCTAGGGCAGGATCGTGCTATTTGTATACACATTTACATAATGTAATTGCTTTTGTCTGTTTTCTTTCATATCGGCATTTGGACTTCTGATGTAAACGTCATATCGTGTGTGGTCATGACTCATATTTGCCAAATATATATTGTATAAACGTCATAATTTGGGAAACTATTTATTAATACTTTACAAATTTTAATTATTATGGATAATTATACCTAGAATTGATGAATTTGTCTAGCTACATTCTGCTGGTCCAGTTGTGATCGTTACATGCTGCTCAAAAGTTCGTAATTGCCATTAAGTATGTGTGTGTATTATAAAACATGTCACATTTTGTTCGGACGCACTGGTTACACATTTCAAATTCTACAAGTTCAGACATGAAAGTGTGATTATTGGAACACTGCATAACCGCTCATAAAAACTGATAATACTCAGTGTCATAAAACAGAACACCCCATAAATCACCAAACAGACGATTCTGTAGCCATGCATTTAAAGAAAGCACCGTTCCGCAGAATTTCCAGCTCAGCCCAATGCGGAAGATTTTCTTTGATCTTGTGAAGGCTTGTGAAGGGGTCTTTCTTTTGTGTTTTTAGGTCAGATTGTAACCTGACAATATAATCCTAATCTATTGGATTAAAATTGACCATGTACTGTTATAATTGATCATGATTGACATTTGATTCTGTCCATTACTAACAAAGATAACATACTTCAAAGTATCCCCTTTTCGTACATAACAAAGAAAGAATTTCAACGATGAAATATTTCGTATTGAATTTAGAAAAATCCAATGGGTTTGGACTTTTGTTTTGAAATGTAAAACAAAAGGAAAGTTATCCAAGTGAAATCCTATACGGTTTCTAGCGGTTTAGAACGTTTTAAAAAGCGTAGTTACCTTGCTTATAGACTTCATTTAATGCCTACAAGCTGTTGACTCTGTAGTTACCTTATAACAACCAAATGTCGAATAACTGGACATGTCAAATAGAAAGAATACATGCCCGCTATCTCATATTAAATCATAATTTGCCTTGTCACTGAACAATGGCTAAAATTATTAATCACCAGATAGCAATGTGTTGTATGTTTGCTTAGAACACCGCCTATGACTGGTGAAACAAAAGTATTCAAGGTTATTGCAAGACACTCGTTAATGGAAAAATGTGGCATTGAGTGAGAGCGTTAGAAAGGTGTTAATATTGGTGAAAAATAGGAAACAACGTTAACCTTATTTTGATAAACAAGTTAAAATTAGTGTTCAGCAATAAGAAGTTATTCCAATCGTTTTTACAAGAAATTTGTGCATTAAAGTGAAAATCAACCGTGTTTTTAGCAAATCTTTATTGTTGATAATTACGGATGGAAGAATAAGGAGGAAGCAGATAGAAGCAAGACATAGAATAAGCTTTAAGCTTCCTTCACAATTCAAGGACATATTTTGTCTCTTACATTTGTCACATATGTTACTGTCATTACTTGATATCAATTTGTATTTATGAAGTGTGCAACATGTACTATTCTTATTTTGTCTATTTGTTTTACTAAAATTTTATAATATTGGTTAAACTTACAAAAAGGACTGGATCCTTGACAATACGAATAATTCGTCATAATTTGCCTCGTAAGCGAACAATGGCTATGCAATATTCATCAAAGAACAGTTATTGCATGTTTGCTTAGAAGATCGCCTTGCTGGTGGAACAAATTGTCTTCACATTCCTTGCACGATTCGCGTAAAGATGAAACTTTAAAATATGTCACCCATTGCGTGTTTACAATGTTTGTTTCAACAACCATCTGGTCAATGGACCAGCAGATCGCAATGTCATGTATGTTTGCAAACAATCTCACAATACTTTTGAAAATATGTGTTTATATATGCTTTACATTGTGTTTAACTAGTATTACCGGCAAATATTTGCAAGACATAATACTTCATGAATGTGTTAAAATAGTATAAAATGTTTGCACGATTTAATACTTCATTGCGTAAAATATATGCGAAGATAATAATTGACGTCTTTTTCACCACTTTTGGCTATAATCAATCTTTTTTTCTGAATGGCTGAACTTTGCGTCTTGGTGTTCACGCATTTTTGTGTTGTCCTGTGCTTGGTTTTGCATGGGACTTTTTCATGGTGCCCATAAACTTGACTACATTGCTTACAACATTCTTTCTTTGAACATCTCTGCAATTTATATTATATATCAAAAATGACCATGAACGTTAAACATGCCTTCCCTTTCATCAGTTTAATTTGACTGTTCAAGAATTCTATAAATGAGACACAGTCATACCAAGTGACCTACACATGTAATATTTTAGGCCACAATTTTCAATTCTTCACATCAATAGCCATATTTCCTCTCAATTCGTACAACACCATAATTGATTCTATGATCAGCTTCTACAACAAAATGTGAGAACTAACAACACTTGATATACAAATGCATAGAATGATTTAAAACATGTTTCTAAATTTTAACACTTGATAGCGTTTGATATAAGTATAAAATGCATTAGTGTCTTGATATTGTAGACATTCGCACGCCATAAATATAATGTATATTGTGACATAAATATAAACCATTATGAAGGTATAAAAAGTAATTTTATGGTTAAGACGCTCGTGTCATTGAACGTCCATTGTTGTCGCTTTCATAGTTTCTCTATTAAAACAATTCGTGTATATAATACGTTTATAGTTACGTCTTAAGGATTCCTTAGAGACACAACTTGTTGGCTGACACGAAACACTGTAACACAGCGGTCTAGTTGAAACTAGAACTAATTTTCAGGGAAATTGAAAAGGCAGTATCGTAATGTTGGTAAATAGATCTTTGTAAAAATTTGTATAACGTGTATTGTATTTGCGATGCGTTGTTTACCTTTGTCACACACGATACTATTTATTATCCCGTTTATTCTGTTATCATTTTGTATTTAATATATATTTTTCATATCTTTTGCACATCAATACATGCACCATCACAAATTAAAGCTTTTGAAAGAAATATGACTGACAATACACCTAAACTGCCTTTCTTGCTAAGTAGTACCTGTATTACTTGTTAAACCCTAATAACTGTATGTTTTGCAAGAAATATGCTTATTCACACGTTCAGACACGCTCATTAACGCTTGCACAGTACCACACAAACAAAAACATTAGCAGAGAGACAGAATGTATAAGCTGCTGAGCTTTCTTCTCAATTCTGAGTCTTTTTTCAACATGCATTTGATTGGCAGAGTTCTCACTTCCTAATTGTTTTTTAAATTTGTTTTCAAATCTTGGGTTTCATTCCGTATTGGTACGCAACACGTGTTTAAGGCATGGAGAAGCATGTGACTTGTATTGCTACTATTGTTACATTGCACGTGACATGTAAAAAGCATATCATTGGTTAATTGGTTTATTGCAAGTGTTTTTTGATTTAATGAATTATATAGAAAGTTCTTACTTTTTTTAAAAACGATAGAAGAATTTAGTATTGAGAAAACACAACAAAACAAGTTAAACATAAAAAAAGTTTACAATTCTGACAGCCAATTTATGTTTGTTCGTTTTCCCAATGAGATCGTCCTCTTTTAGTAAAGCTCATTTCAAACAGCTGCCGTACCAACAGCGCAGAGTATAAGTATTCTCCCTCTTTAAGGTTTGTCAATTTATGCTTACTTTTGTCTTGATCTTTGCCATGTTGTTGTTTTATGTTTGTTGTTATTGATAAATTGCTAAACGTATGCCTAACCGGGCCTGCTAGTGAGGTGCATAACCTCGGACAGAGCCTAAATCTCGGACACCTTCATTTATGCCTACGTTTTGTTCATTAATATTATAACCTCAAAATATGTTTCCACAGGAAACCTTTTTACTTATCTATATTTGTATCCAGTCTGTACTTACTGCTTCATATGTCAATGTCTATGTATTTGTATATGTGTTTCATTTAAATAAATACTTGCACTAAACACATGTTCACACTCACAAACGAATACATACACATACGAACGCATGCACGCACGCACACAAAACCACAAACATGCACACGCACACGTGTACTTACTCCCAAGCACACACATTTGCACATGTCAGTTTTAATACAGTAGACTATAAAATTGCCAAACACTTAAAAGCAGAGCATAATGTGATTTAAATGATTGCTGCCTTTATCTGTAAAAACACAGAGGTCTGTAATCTGTAAGTTGTGATGAACTACAGATGTGTTGTGAAGAAGGCGGCTTTGCGATTGCAGCTAATGCTTTCAAGGAATATCAAGAGTGCAGGTGTGATAAAATTATATTTTCTTTTTCATACATTGGCAGTGTGATCGGTTGTGCGAATACCTGCCTAACGTCTTAGGAACATCACTGTCATATTTTATAATTATCTTATTACTGGATGGCAATTATTAAATAAAAGTTCATGTATATATAAACACAGTTAAAAATGAACTGTTTCATAATTTCTTTTTTAAAGATATGTTTTAGTTAGGGGAGATAATCCCAATTAAATTTTACATTGAAGCCTAGGGAAAATATACAAATTCTAGTATTATTTGAACCTAAATTGATTTTTAAGCAAATTCTTTTGTTAGATAGCTTAATATTATTATTATGATTTATATTTTAATAAAAATCAAAACTTTATCATGGAAAACTGAGAAAACAGTATATCTCGAGTTTTTAAGGGAGATAACTAATTAAAACAAAATTGCCAAGGGGAGGTAATAAACTTTTGTCGCAGCTGGTATCGTTTGTCAATGTCAACTGTCGAAAGCAAGCATACAACTTGGTGCCCTTAAACTTGACATGTCTACATTATTTACAGCATATTTTCATTGATTATCTCTTTAATTTATATTAATATGAATAAGTGTAGAATATTTGGGACGCGCAAACCCGTTTTACAGAAAAGGAATGTACAATTCATAAAACTTCACAACGCTATGTTAATTTGACAGTATTCGTCTTGATTCTTTTATTTAAAGCTATCTAGTTGTACTAGATGCAAGTGTTCTTGGAATCCATCGGTTAATTGTTTATGTAGCAGCCATTCCTGAAGTACACACTTGGCAAAGGAACAAAATGTGGCGTTAAAATGTGACATTTATACATTCTGATTCATCTTTATTATCGCATTGTTAAATAACATTACGAATGTACCATCAATTTGCTTGCATGTATCGAGTTTCATGTAAAACGTTTTTTCTTTATCTGTTTCAATATAACCTCACGTGAAGACATACAAAATAATGTTTAATGGAATATTTAATACCACTTATTCATACATTTTAAGGTCAAAACTGTAATATATTGGCTCTCAATACGAATTAGATTACCGAGCAACTAAGTCTGCGTTGTGCGAGTTAATGTTCCCAGTATACGGGTCTTTTTACCTGGGCGACATTCCTTTCTGTAATGATGATCTAAAAACAACATTTATTGTTCTGAAACTTGTTCGTGTTAATCGCATTTAGAGATATTGTTCCCTGGATTTTACGAAATCTAATTGAATTGTGCGAATTTAGCTATCTTGTGAATGCGATTCCAGAGTTAATGATTGTTTACACATGCTTTTTTTCAGGAAATGTCTTGCATAGCTTTCATTCACTATTATTTGCCGGTAGGTAATGTAATTCATGTGATGTTTAAATGTTTATTTATAAATAAATAAAAAGTAATAATTCATCTAGATAGAATGCGCATCCTAGAATCAAGGGTTTATCCCAAACAGAAGTGGAAAATTGATCACTTTGTGATAGAAACAAACGCTGCGTTTTGTGTTCAGATGTCAATCACATCTAACTTATGTGGGGAAGTAGTCGGCCGCTGTACTAAGACACTTTCTTTCTGGTAAGTCTGTATGTGAGAAGTTAAACTGATGAAATGGGAAGTCATCAGGAAGCATAGCTGGCACAAGAAAACAGCAGCCTCGGTTTTAGTGAAGCTGTTTATCAGTGGTAATGAATGATGCCACACCACTGACGCCCCCTAGCGCATGAGCGGAACTCCATTTTCAAATGTGAACAACATACATGTACACTCCATGATCCATGAGGACTAGAACAATATAACTACACAATTATGTAGTAGGGGGCGACTTTTTACAGCCGCCACATGGGCATTAAACACCAGCTGTAGTAAGTTAAATTAAACTGATGAAAGGGAAAGGCCTCATGAAGCAAAGTCTGCACGTGAAAACAGCAGTCACGGTTTTATTGAAGCTGTTTATCAGTAGTAATGAATAATGCCACACTACTGATGCCCCCTAGCGCATGAGTAAGCACTGCTTAGATAGACTGATTTCTATGATATGACAGTGTTGTTATTAACAGCTGTATACGAAACAACCTAACAAAATGCCCACACAATTATCTTTCTACATTTTTGTGTATTCATGATATGCGTGTATACAATGATGTAAAAATAATACTTGTCAAATATATACTGGTTGGAAAATTATCATTTGTTTTAAACCAAGTTTAAAATATTTGACAATTTACAGGTTTTCGAAAGTCATATACTTTGATACCATTGAAATGTTGAAATGTTTTCAAATCAAAGGAAAAACGCAATAACGTATTTTTTATATGAATCATTCTTTGTAAAAGACGTATACGTCCTTAAACCAATGCATTTTTAGAAAATGTTAAAACATTACTATTTATAAAGAATTATGTGCGTATATGATGGTAAACGTACGACAGTCAACAGCATTATTTAATTGATTTATGAACATTAAACAATAGTTCACAAACAAAAATATTGTTTACATGAAGTGGTATTTAAAATGGTGCTTGTAAAGTATATGTCTCAGTATACTTATCACCCATTATCACGCGGTGAATATTTGCTATCTGACAACTGGTCTGATAGATAGACGCGTCGAAAACTCGGAATGCATGCTGTATCTTAGACTGCATGGATTAATATTGGAATAGTTGGCCCAGTCACAGAACAGCCTGATAAAATATTGGTAATAGTATGCCGAACAGTGGCCATTACCTGATTGCATGTTTGCCAAACATCGTCTGACAGGCGAAACGTTCTTCATTGCATTGAATGCATCTCTTGAAGTACATAACATTGGATGCATGCTTATTAAAAATCCGAAAAAACACAAAAATAGTTATTTCTTTGTATACTCCGTGTTTTGTGATGTCCTGTGTGTTTTTGTACAGGCCATTTTGTCATGGTGCCCATAAACTTGACTTTTCCACATTGTTTACAACATTTTTTCTTTGCACATCTCTTCCATTTATATTATTAAATACCAGATTTTGTGTCTAGCTTTATAAAAGTATTGACTCAAGTTAATTAAAGTTTAAGTAAAAACATTATTAAACTTAAGGTTAAAATTTCATTCTATTTGAAGAAGTTTATTATTTATGTTTACATAAATAATTTCTCTATATTATATATTTTTTTAAATGTATATTAAGTTTGATGAAAAATGCGGGAAACGGTATGCTAAACAAGTCAATAAACGAATCGTTTTAAGTAACTTTGACGATCATAATTTACACTAATCAACAAAGGCTGTTATTGGCGCCTTTTTGTAAACTGATCACATGCTGTAACACTCAGAAACAGAGTTTGACAGTAATAATGTGACTTTTATACTCTAGGGTTGGGAAAAACTCCGTGTAAAATGATACTTTTATCTTTCGTACACATTTTATGTTGTTATAATGGTTGTCTACGGGTAAAGCAGACACTGTCTAAGCACAATTACGTAACTATGAAATTAGACAATGATTAATGTGTGGTAGAAGTAATGACGCACATTCTGTTTCCGAACATAGCG
>Ga0224511_10004676_pt1 | contig 10445 bp, 10 predicted proteins | sample SF_May12_sed_USG_2_FD_169988 | JGI IMG/M metagenome (GOLD analysis project Ga0224511, IMG submission 169988) | Sediment microbial communities from San Francisco Bay, California, United States - SF_May12_sed_USGS_8_1 | ecosystem: Environmental > Aquatic > Marine > Sediment | place: USA... | reverse complement strand
GTCAACTATATCGACCAGCTCTCCAGCGTGCACGAGCTCAACAGGCTGCTCTCCAAGGTCAACGTCTACATCCTGGCCTTCGTCAAGGCGCAAGCCATCTGCACTCTGCACGAACTGAAGGAGGCTCTCAAGGAGTATGACCCAAACAAGAAGGACTTCTCGGAGCTGCAGCTCGGCCCCCTCCAACGGATGCAGGTTGTGTACCAGCAGTTTAAGTTTCCGCCGGACCAGGCCAACATCCCAGAAATCACCAGCATGGACATTCTCGACCATTTCCACAACTACCTGACGAAGAACAAGCTGTGGACGGCGCGTCTGGAGCTCGAGCCGTTCATGAACTACCTGATAGAGCTGTATGAGGCCGACAACGCCTACATGCTCGGGGTCCGCATACGATCACTGCCACTCATGGCTGGGGTACGTCCATTATTTATTGCTGAAAACTTTGCTTTCATCAAGGGATCACATTTTTGTAATTTTTGTGATTTGTTTTTTCCATTTTCCATTTTCTAAAATGCATTTTGCACTATGTACACAGTAATTGTAATTGTTTAATAATGTTTATGAATGATGCATTTACGCATTATAGTAATTGTTTCTTTTTAAAACAGACATTATCTTTACATTGTTTGAGGGTGATTGCAGGTGTTGAAGAAGTCCCACCGCGATTCTGGCAATACAAGACGAGAAATTCTGGAACACTTCAAAAACAACCTTCGCAGCGAGATTGAGGATGCTTTCAGGTATATATGTTGTTGTTGTAGTAGGTAAAACATTCATCCATATTGTTTCTGCAAAAAAGGAATTTTCATTACAAATTGAAATGAGATCGTTGTTTGTAAGGATTAAATAAAAAATACATAACTACAGGTCATGTAACTTTACTGAGCTATATTTAGTACATAGATTAATTAAGTCAACATCTGTTATTTTGGTAATCATATTATATAGCATATGAATAAGTAATGTTTTTATCATTATTATTTTTCAACTTTTAACTGTTGCTGGTGTGTTGTGTGCAGGAAGTTCCGAGCGGCTCTTCTGCGGTCGGGTGAGGGTGAGGGGATGGAGGTGCGCACACACTACATGAAGCTGAGGCCCGACCTCGCGCTGCAGGAAATCATGGAGAAGTTCAACCTCCTGCTCATCACCTCCAAGATGGGCCTCAGGACCAACGGTCGCATCACTAAAGTCAAGAAAGTCGTCGAGGTTGGTGATGTTTTAATATACTATAAATGTATTAAAGGAAATAATCAATTTAATATTTCCCGGAATTGGGCGTTTCTCTTTATATTTAAAATGGTACAGATATTTTTACTTTTGTATGATTAATGCAAAATTTAAAAATTTAACGTACAGCTTGGTGACTTTTATAGATAGTTTTTAGTTTTGTAGTTAAAAATATAATCATATTTTAGACGAACAAATCTGTCTAACATATTTATAATGAGTGACTTTATCAACTCCTATTTTGTGTGCAGGATTTCCTGGTGACGTTCAAGGGAGATCAGTTCCTGCGGGACCTCCTGCACCTGTCCATCTGTATGAGCAACACGGCTCTGGAGGAGGCCACGCTGGCCCTGCTGCAACCGCCCGTCATCAACGTGGATAGCAGTGAGCCCGGCAAACCACCGCCCAGGAAGGGTACTGCACTCATGACACTGTTTCTGTATATATAACTTGGATTTATGTCTGTGGTGAAAACAACATTGCTTGATAATTAACAGAGAAATAGCTTTCAAATCGAGTTTTCATCTTCCATTGCTTGACAAAATATTGGCAACATTAGATGACATCATAAGATTGGTTTTCTGTTACTAAAGTCTGATTATAAAGCTGGGTCACAAAATTAGGGGAAGTTACTTCTGATACATTTAATATTTGCGCTAAAGTACATACCGCTTTCTACTAAAGTGGGCCTTCTGACTTAAGCTTAATAATTTATTTATATTTATATTAGAAAATTTATATTAATGGTTTTTTGAAACTCATAACAAATTAACATGGAGGTACAAGTGGCTTTTGATTTTTTTATAAAGAATAAATGTTTTGGTGAAATTGAAATTAATATTATTATAAGTCAATCTTAAAGTGAAAATCAAATGTAGTACTCAAATATTGCCTCATGAAAGTTTTAAAGTGCATCTTTTCTGATGGCTGATGTTTAGATGAGCTGGTGGCGTGTCTGCTGAAGTACCTGGAGCGATGCCGGAACGCTGGGGCGTTGAGCCTGGTACACCTGGATCGTATCGAGGAGAAACTGCTCGAGGAGTTCGCCTTCCAGCACTTCGCACAGATGGGCCAGGGCCGCTTCCTTGCCTTCATCCTCACCGAGGCCAGGCAGGTACGCTGGCTTAGGCATTCCTTACAGAACTATCGCAGTTTACTCTTACTGGTGCTGTTTGAAAGAAAAAAGGAATTTTATTCTGGTGGTAAAAATATAGGCTGAAGTGCTGTGTTGATTTTACTTTTTTCTGGCATTTCAACATCAACAAGCATATAAATAAAACTTAGTCTATTAAAAACATGGGCGTTTAAAGTTTTGCCAATTTGTTATAGTTTGTTCCCTTATGTAGTATGTTGACTGGAACATGTCCCTGTATTCTGGTTGTTGTGACAGATGTTGGAGGAGTGGGGCGGGCTGACCCTGGGGTCAGGTGGGGGTCAGTCGGAGGGGGACGGGGCCACCAAGCTGCACCAGGCCGACCTCACGGACTTCATCAAGCAGTGCCAGCATGCTGGCATCACACAGGTCCGAGCATTGTTATCTAAATCAAATGGCATACTGTGATATGGAATCATAAAAGCCTTAAAATGGAGATCACAGAAATAAAAACTTCTTAATGAACTTTATTTTGTCTAAAACAAAATTGCTAAGCTCTGCATGCAATTATTGCATTTCTCGCCATGAATTTAGGTTGTTGTTTTGTGAAAGTATTTGAAATGGAAATGTCACTGACAACAGCTTTAAGGACAGTCATGGTAAGTTGGATTTGATGAAACCAGATGTTAATTGGAAGCACGTGTTGACAGGCGGAGCAGATTGAGGAGTGTCTGTGTCGTCAGTTCGGCGTGAAGGAGGCTCGGCATCTTGGCCACGGCAACATCTCCCGCCTGCTAGGCCTTGCAGACAAACACAGGAGTCTCAACTACGGAGATGTGGTGCTTGTGTATGAGGCAACACTCACGCCTGGATATGGGTCAGTCATTACTAGTAGTTGTGTGTGTGGATCTTTGCAGACATGTTTTGTTTATTCTTGTAACAATGTCATACAGTAGGCTTTTATAGTGCCAATCTCTAAGCTTTGAATACATTTCTTGAACTAGGGAAATTTTCATGTAGAACAAATTTCGCACAATTTCTGAGATGTGCACTGTCTTAAACTCAGGCATTCATCATTTTGTTGTACTTCAGATTGTTTAATCATGGTGGTTTTTAATTTGAACTATCATTGTGAACATTAGACCACCATAAACATTTTTGTTGTTGCCTGCACACAGACCAGCGAGCACGAGCATGTCCAAGGTGGGGATCCTGGGCCACCAGACGAAGGACGCGGCCAAGCTGTGCCTGCACAACTGCCCCCTACTGGAGGACATGGCTGTCTGGAGCCAGTGGGCTCTCGTCTTCGAACCCGAGCTCGGCAAGCTCAAAAATTTTGTGCAGAAATACGGTGGTGTGACCACAAAACAGCTAGATGGTGTGTGTTTTAATGCATTTGAAATTGATGGTTTCTTTTAAGTTATATGTCAATCATTTAAGATAATGTAAGACATTGCAATTCAGTTGTTGAAAACTTAGGGTGATACACCAATGTTTAGATAACATGGTTTTAATAACCTTTAAATAAATAAACTAAAACTTGTCTAGTAAACTAGATAATGATGATGATAATGACGATGATGATGATGATGATGATGATGATAATGACGATGTTAATGATGATGATGATGATGATGGTGAGGATGGTGATAATGAGGATGATGATGACGATGATGATGATGATGATGATGATGATAATGACGATGATAATGATGATGATGATGATGATGATGATTATGACGATGATGATGATTTTCTGTTCATTCTGTGCTGCAGGAGGTAAAAGTGCGACCCTGGACTTCCTAGCACTGGAGACAGAGCCAGGTCGCATGGTAAAGGTCGTGTCAATGACATCTACAGATCACGTCACCGCCGCGCTCGATAACCGTGACCCACAGATGACTGCCGGCCACCTCGTGTCTCTCATGGTAGCTTTCAAAGGTAAGGAGCTCAACTTATTTTTTAACTCTGCAACCTGCACCCTAGATGCAAGGATTTCATCTTGGCCACATAATTTTGTTTAAAATCTGGTGCATTCATAAGGGAACATTAAATCAACGGAAATGAGTTGCTTATTTTCTCCAAATATTTCACATTCACAATTAATAAAAACTAAATAATTTCAGTTTGATATATCCATAAGGTCGTCACCAACATTAAAATACTAGTATTTTTTTACTGTCACACTGCCAACACACTGTTCTACTATTCATTATGGTTAGAACATGTTACATTTCCCCTCATAATTATCTTACTGTGCACCTGTGCAGGTGTGAGCAACATGCCTCTGGCCCTGCTGACCGGGCACATGAAGACGGCCCTGCTGCAGATGTACGCTGACGAGAACCACTCTCCAGGTACGTCATCTGACGTTTTCTAATATAAATACAACAAAACGTTCTTAGCGTCTAGATACCTGTGTATGATACTATCATTTAATTCTGATTAGAAGACCAGCAAAATCATATAAATTATCTGGTAATCAATGGTTACTTTAACATTTTAAAATGATTTTATAGCGTTTTCCTTTAGGTTTTCTTAGCTATCATGGATGTTTCTCTATAGGAAAATATGCATATTAAAATGTTTTAGAGACAAGACAGTCATCTAAAATTAAGCCAAAAACCTTAATTATTAATAAACGATGTTTATTTCCATGTCTATATTCCCTCACAGACACAGATGGTGGAGGCCAGCACACAGCTGCCCTGTTTGTTCTGCGGTGCCTACTGGCGTGCCCCACACGGGCCGCCATCGCACTCTGTAACCAGGTATTCCTCGAACCACTCGGGCAGGTCATGGGCTCCACCAAATGTAAACAGGTAAGTGACAAATATCAGTGGCCTTTCTGGTGTTAATAAATAAAAATGATTTCTGCATTTTTAACAACTGTTAACAAATAAATTGTTTGCTGCAATCACATATTTAATGTAATTTAATCAAGCTATATGAATTATGGACACTTACCTAAGCCAAGACCCCCTTCCCTCCCCCTCCCAGTGATGATTGTCTATGTCTCCCTAGGTTCTGGCAGGCCTGTGTACCAGCGTGAGGGATCAGACCGGCCTGGCCCACCTGGGTTGTCTGCTGGGGGTGCAGGAGTGGGCCGCCCTCATCTCAGCCAAGTGTGTCCTCCAGGAGTCCGCCATCAACCGGCCTGAGCCTGAGATCGCAGAGATGTTCCCTGATGAGGGAACCAGCAAAATGGTAATAACTGCCTTTAATACATATCCCATGTGCTTATAAATAAATATCCTTTGTAATAATTTTTATATGTACAAAGTTGAGACTAGGTCTCAAACACATGGCCTCAGTTTATTTCTTTTGTATGGTGATGAAGATTTGTCATGTAATAAACAAATTAGGAACTGTGCAAGGAACATTGAATGCTTATGGAAAATTAATAACATATTTTTCAACATTATCGAACTATCATTAATGCTCAAACATGTTATGAGACTGATAAATCCATTGTATATCTCAGCCAATGGATGAGGAGGAGGAGGAGGAGACCTATGACGTCTATGAGGTGTCCGACACAGAGGATGTGGACGAGATTCTGGCTGGTGACCTTGAGGACAGGGACACGGTCAAGGTCACACCTGGGGTCACTGGAAGAGAGATCAAACTGGAAGTTGAGAAAGATTTTGACAAAGATGCAGGTAAATATGGCACAAGTGGTTATTTCTGTTCAAAAGTAGTGACATTAAGTACATACAGATAGTTATTAGAATAAATAAAATGTAATTCTATGTGAGTTTGTTTTCATTCTAAAAAGCCAGATTCATTCAGATACAATTTGTAGTATAACTTTTACAACACTAGTTTGGTAGAACTTGATCATTTGTACCTGCAGTTGAAGCCACTGACTTTGATGTGAACATGTCGGCATCTGAGACCGAGCCCCGGGCCATGACGTCGTGTGAGGACGTTGTGAACGAGATCCGGCGCGACGAGTTTGGTGTGGGCGTGGAGCTGGGGGAGGAGGCCAGGAGGCTCATGAAGGTCAGGGTCGTGTCCTTGAGTTGAATACAACAGTCGCGGGTCATTTTCTTGAAATGTTAAAAATTAATTAGGCCAATGTTAAAAATTCATTAGTTGAAACTTAATTATAATTGGACGCAAAACAATATTAAGTTGTACCAAAGCATTATTGATTAAATATTAGATATGTTACATTTTAATAAATGTAACAAATATGAGGGAAAACTAAATGGCATTTTATTAAGGAGTAAAAATGTTCTTACTTTTTTATCATACCTTGTTGAAGGTTCAGCAAGAAAGACTTGGTAGGAGTCTTGACCGACTGTCTAAAGACCTCTACAGTAAAGACACCCACTTTGTGCTGGAGCTGATACAAAATGCAGATGACAACAGTTACCCAGAGCACCTCCTAAGCAACAGGAATGCAGGGAGTGAAGTCCCTGGCAACCAGTCCAGCAAGGTGCCCGCCAGGGGAGAGAACTGCCCGGCGGTGAAGTTTGTCATCGATGAAGACGGCATCAGGGTGTACAACAATGAGAACGGCTTCAGGGAGAAGGACATCCGGGCTCTGTGTGATGTGGGTCGCAGCACCAAGGGCAAACACAAGTTTGGATACATAGGTAACCAGCTGCTTGTTCATGGCACATTGTAAAAGATAGGGTCTTCAAGCCGACCAAAAACATTTAAAAAAAAAATTGGTGATTTATCCAGAAAGTGGTCCTTGCAGTGATTTTATAAATTGGCAATTGTTTTAGTACATTTCAAAATAAAAGAAACACAAAACATAATAATATTCAATGTGGTTATCTGTATTTCAGGGCAGAAAGGCATAGGGTTCAAGTCAGTGTTCCGCATCACGGATGCTCCTGAGGTCCACTCGAACGGGTTCCACATTTGTTTTGATGTGAACAGCGGGCCAATGGGCTACATCCTTCCCCACTGGATTTCAGCAGACCAACACATCAAGAGCGACGAGTGAGTCACACCATTCTGCACTGGTATCTCAGAAATGAGTACTCTTACAAACCAATATATCATATGAGAGCAACGATAAAACAGCTATCAAAATATTAGATAAATATTATTGAACATTCAAATATAAACTTCTTAACACTAGAAAATGTGTTTTAACTAACTGTTATTTACAACAAAAACAGCTTATCGCAACTCAAATGTTATTTATCGTATATCTTGACCACTGAACAATTATTCAACATTATGCCATAAAACAAACCCATTCCCTCATTGCTGACTGTAGATGGATGACGCACATCATCCTGCGCCTGAAGCCAGACATGCGCCTGCAGACTCGCACCCTGGCCGCGAGGTTCAACGACATCCACCCCTCCCTGCTGCTCTTCCTGCACAGGCTCGACCAGATCACCGTCGAGAACAAGGTACTGGGCAACTGTTCACTGCATGTATTTGTTGCTTGTTACTTTGAAGTTCAACTTCAACTTCATACTGCCAAAAGTCAATACTGACTACATAAGGCAGGCGCAAGTCCTGAACATTGACAATTTAAGATTAATAATTTACTTATGAAAGTTTAATGAAAACATAAAAATAACTTAATTAAAACATCAATTAAAAAGCATAAAACTTGTTCAGTCCACTTGCAAATGCAGGTACAGTTGGGGCATCCTTAATCTCAGTCGGTAGTTCGTTCCAAGTTGTTACTGTTAACAATTTTAAATGCATTCTTGGTTAAAGGTGCAGTCACACTACAGCGTATGATAGAACGTATGAGTAGTGTATGAAAAATTTGGAAAAAAACTACTTATACATACAATTTTGGAGTGTTAAACCTGAGCTATTGACGACGGTCTGTCATGTCAGCGTATGAGGAACGTACACGACGTATGCCTAGCGTACCCCTTACGTATATCTGCGTATACGAGCGTATGATCATACGCTGGCATACGCTGATGTCTTACGCTGTAGCGTGACTGCACTTTAAAGGGACTCCCCTGTGGTTAGGTTGTGTGATACACTCAAAAACATTTATTTCATTGCAATGCTTTCATAGATTAAGAGATAAATTGCAAGATTTAAAAGAAATGCCAACCTTAATGGACATATTAGGTACGAAAAGACTTTTATGCCCCTAAAATGTTGGTAACAAGAAAAAGTTGGTTTTTGAAAATTTACTAATTTTGTGAGTCACATGGCCAACCACAGGGTAGTCCCGTTAAGTATATACTTCTATTATCCAGGTAAAATATTAAAATTAGATCTTTTTAACAAATTAGTTGAATAGATTGAAGGTATTGAAGCAGACCAATTCTTATATTGTCTCATACAATCCCCTGTGTTACAGATTGAGAACTCGGTGCAGTACATGCGTCGTCGTGACGTTGGTGACAACATTATCGAGATCAGCCACTCTGGCGACACAGAGCGCTGGCTTGTGGTGAAGAAGGTGCTGGACGCCACTAAGATCTCGCTGCAGGCCAAGTCCGGGGCCGAGGTCGAGTCCACCGAGATCGCCCTCGCATTCCCGCTACGACCAAAATCTGCCGTTCAGGTAATGGATGGAACAACTGCTAATTTAGTTTCTGAAGTTACATAGTAATTACAGTCAATTGTTATTGTTATAAAAAAACACTTATGCCTTTTCTGGATGTTGTGTTTATATATAATAGTTTCTTAAGTTACATACATGTAGTTATTATAGTCAGTTGTAATAATAATTATGTCTCTTCCTGATTTTGTGTTAATTGTAATAAATCATCTTGTTAGAAGTTGAGCATAGTTCTAGATTCATGTACAACAATGTGTGGAACCTGTGACTGTGTTGTGATAGGTGATGCCACCCAAGCAGCCTGTGTTTGCCTTCCTGCCACTGAGGAGCTATGGCTTCAGGTTCATCGTGCAAGGTCAGTCTGATAAAATTACTAAACTGTCTGCTTTTTGTGCTTTGAATGAAGAAGGTAGTTTTATCTTAATAATATTGCTAACAACTTTTCTTTTTCATCTTTTGTTTAAACTAAACGTCATTCATAGACTGCTTTCTTTTTATTTTGTTTTATTTGCTACCAGTTCTTGAATTTACCTTCTCTTTTCCCACTGTGTTGATGATGTTCCTGTAACTGCCCCTGTTGGCCAGGAGACTTCGATGTTCCGTCCAGTCGGGAGGATGTGGACAGGGACAGCTCGTGGAACCAGTGGCTGAGGAACGAGATCCACAACATCTTCATGGATGCTCTTGACACATTCAAGGTACTTGGGCTTCCACATGTACTCTGGACTAAAAATCAATGGACCTGTCCTGAATGCTAATCCTAATTTTCTGTAACAGGACATCTATTCAATGTCTAATGGATTAGAACCGTGTGACCTAATGCAAGGAAAGCATACTTCCTGTTTATCATAAGTTAATTACAAGAACAATAAGAAAAATCTAGAAAGGAAGGAGACTGAAGAAATTGTGGAACCGAGTATGGCTTCTGAGAGCTTCTTGTTTGCCCTGGGAACCATTTTCTTTGATGCACATGAAACCTTCTCAACCCATCTCCTAGACATACCCATTGTCTGAATATCTGACCCATTCCCCTACCTTTTGTAATTAAAACAGGTATGAATGTTGCAGTAATAGGGTGTGCAAACAGGTGCGGCTACCCATGAGTGCAAGATGGTGGCACAGCTGGTTAAGATTTTATTTTTTGAAGAAACAAAATCCATTATGAACTTTCAAACGTGTAATATTGGTGATGGGATTGCAGATTATGCTGTTAAAGCATTCTCTATACTAGGACAGCTTATATGAAGTATTACATTTATGCTAGAAATTTTTTAATTACAACATATACTGTTCTTGCAACTTAGCTTAATAGCTCAATAATATGTATTCTGATGTTAATGGAATCATCATCAATGTGTTGCACTTTAGGTAAGCTGATTCATGTATTTCTTATTAAAAAAAACATCTTAAAATTGTGAAATCGAAGTTTTGTTAGTTTGATAGATTTGCCAGTTGAGGGAGGCTATAAAGCTGTGTCCTGTGTTCCAGGCCCACAAGTCATACAGCGTGCTGGAGGCCGTGGGCTCGTACCTGCAGTTTGTGCCCATGGAGGATGAGGTGCTCGACTTCTTCAAACCGGTGGCCGCCAACATCCTCAAGAAACTCAAGGCCAGA
>Ga0224511_10004675_pt1 | contig 10446 bp, 1 predicted proteins | sample SF_May12_sed_USG_2_FD_169988 | JGI IMG/M metagenome (GOLD analysis project Ga0224511, IMG submission 169988) | Sediment microbial communities from San Francisco Bay, California, United States - SF_May12_sed_USGS_8_1 | ecosystem: Environmental > Aquatic > Marine > Sediment | place: USA... | reverse complement strand
TGTGTATATATTTGAGCCAGATATTACCATTATTTCATTACTAGAAAATAAATCACTAGTCAATACTCTCATTCATTCTCATATTAGAAAAGAATGCCTGCTTCATTGAAGGATGTATACAAGTACAGAGACAAAATACACAAAGATTAGAATCATTTTTTTCACAATAAAATAAACTGTTTTACTTAATGTGATGTAACGCTAGAAAGAATTAAATGATCAACAACAAGGTAAAAGGAAGTCACTTTTATGCATTAAACTTCTGTCATAGTTTTTTATTCTCATTTTATTACCAGAGTGTAGCATGCATGGGGTTTATAAAAAAAATGCCAGTTTCATGTGTATAGCTGCACTATGATAATCATGTTATAATGCCTAGCTTACTCCCAGTATTTCTGTGTGTTGAAATATAAAATAAGGTTGTATGACTTGCTTTTGGCTATGGACAAAAACATTATGTCACATGATTCTAAACGTCTGGGTCAGAGAATTACATACAATCTTATTTTTTTATTTCCGTTATCATATAAAATAATGCTCCCTCTCTGGGTAATCTCATTGTGTAGTGATTATTTTATAATTATGATAATCATGGTTGTGTTAAAGGTTCATTGTGTGTGAGCGTGACCTATTCCTAAAAGAGAACTATGAGAAAATTGAAAATTATGTCATTGTAGATGGCTTAATTCTTTTTTGTCTAATTCTAATGACTTTCAGACATGAGCATGATAGAAAAAATTATATAATTTCTATGCCATGAAAATGCCTCGAAATTACTGACATAGAATCTTAAAGTTGTATGCATCTTATTTTCTCACATGTAAACAGACCTTGAAGTATTTTTACTCTGTTTTTTTTTCCGCAAAATAATAGTCAATAGCCTAGAAAATTAAATGTTATTACATTGACAGTTTAATTTATCTATAGCAATTTTGAAGAGCTGCTTTGCTTGAATGGAAATGTAGTATGCCTTTTCATGACATGCTTGTATTTAATTACAACTAATACTTTTTAGGCTTCATTCAAAATGATCTTTGGTTTAACAGGACCATTGCATCTTATTTTTCTCAGAGCAATTGACGTTTTAATTTTGAAGTGAGATAATACTTATTTTAGTGCTAGTATTCAAAATCAAGTTTCGAAATTGCTTTTGTAAACAATAGGCGTTGTTTGAATGAGTTGGAATAGCTGCCTTGATAGCAGGCAATTTATTGTTGACACTTTTGTCTCCCATATGTTTAGTAGTAAAAATGAAAGAAAAAGAAGGAAGCTGAACTTCGACTGTTAACTGGTGAATTGGCTTTTTGTTGTTGTTTTTAATTAAACTAGGAGATAAGGTAGAAGTATTTTGTTACATTTTGCACATTTTTTAAGTTTTTGTATATTTTAATATCATTGGGTTTCCATATATTGGGTGGTTGGAAGATTTATAGCTTACAATTAATATCATTAACTTGTTGTAAAGTCATATTCAAATAATTATGATATGTATAAAAATACACTAACAAGGAAATTGGCTTTGTAATTAAAATAAGAACTGGTTCTTTTCACAAACTAGTCATATTTCAAGTGGCATTTTAAATGTGTTTCAAATAGGTGGTAAATAAGGAATCCTATGTTCAACGCACATAATTTGTAATGCTTTTTAATATTACCATTTGGTGTACATTATTTTGTCATTAAACTTGCATCATAGTTAAATGTGTCTCTATTCAAATTATATTTTTAATCCATGATTTTTCACACATTGTTAAAATTTCATTGCTAAGGTTATATTTATTTAAATGTGCTTATAAAACAGATAGTTAGGTAATACAAATGAAATTCCCCCATACACTTCAAATTTCATGAAAATAAAATGTATGGGAAATTTCATGAAACGCTTGTTATGAGATGTTAATGTTATATTTTGTTTGACTCTGTTTGTGCATGTGATTTAGCAAGGGTAGAAAAACACCCATTTTAATGATGATATGAATAATAGCAAAAAGTGGTGCATTAACTTTTGTTCTCTGCTGCTTAATCATTTGTTACTGTCACTGGTGTTAGACTTGTGTAAGCATTGGTTTCTTACTGGAAAATATACTTTTGTCAAATTTTGTGTAAGACCAGTTTTTCCTTTAAACTGGAATGATTTTAATTATAAAGTTTGTAAAGCTTGTATGTACAGTAAAGTCCACTTATAAGGAACCCGCTTATAAGAACTTCCAATTATAATGAACCGATTTTCATTTTCCAATCTTTACTAAGGAACTATTTAACTTTACGTTTATAACAAACTCTGATTATAAGGAGCAGATTTTCATGGTCCCTATGCGTTTCCCTATAAGCAGATTTTACTGTATGTATGTTTTGAATTAAAACACACAGACCCTTTCTCCCTGGTTGAAACACATTATGCTTGCCCAATTTTGATACCTATGACAACAGAGATACCTTTGTTGCTTGGCTGCTGTGGAATTCTTTTGCCTCTGTGAAAAAACTCTAACCTTCCTCTTCCTGTAAATACTGACTGAATCTTGGTCATATAAATGTTCATGCAAAATAAATACAGCAAAACCATTACTGTGCCTTGCTTTTTATGCTCCCACCATTATAAAAGTGAATTTTATGCTTGTACGGAATTCTTGTCATAGCAAGCCCACCTGCACTGTGGGAGGAAATGTACTGTGAAATTCTTTCATTTCATGGGCACGAAATTTTGTGGATTTGCATTGATAGATATGTTTGTGGACACTTCAATTTGTGGATTTCAAATTTTATTTATATTACTAAAGTGAAAAAATCTTTCAATGGGATCTTAAATTCGTGGACTGCCCTACCCACGAAATACATAAAATTAAATGTCCAACGAATATAAATTATTTCACAGTATTGTTATGCTTGTCAGATTGCTCATATGCATCTGTCTGTCCAGAATTCTTGTAAATGGCAATCCCACCTACACAGTTGGAGGGAATGTATTCAAACTGCTGCAATGCTTGTCTTCACATCTAGCCTAAATGCTGGGAATGGCACCATCTGTGTCCTGCAGCAATATTTCTGTATTTACTCACATTTTCTGATCACACAGTTCTAAATCGTCTGCAATTCTAGGTTAACAACCAGGCTTGTAACGGAGAATTTGATGTATTTTGTGTCTGGTGGGGTTTTAAGCCAATTATGTTAGCCGGTGTTTGTGCATTGATTGGTTTCCACCATGCAGCCCCGACTCTGTCGCCAACACCTGATGTTCCTCCCAGGCCAGACTGACGGCAGGGCTTAATTATGATGCTGTAATTACTTCATTGTGATGCAGACAATATTTTGTTCTAACATAACAAACACTGACTACAAGATCTTACTACCTAATTTCACTAGTTTTTATACAAAGACAGAAATGTGCAGTTTGGTGACAGATCCAGGATTTGTTTTTATGGGGGTTAGGGGGAAGGGTGACTTTGTCAACGAGTGCGCATAGAAAGTAAAGTCAATTTTGCATAATATAAAGGTTTATTTCAGTTTATAGTCAGACAGATCAATAACAAAGTACATTTGTAATATAAGCAACAGATAATTCATGAACTACACCAAATAACACTTGGCACTTAAAAACTTCGACCATGAAGACTATTAAAATAACATTGTCTTTTTCGTCTAATTTAAAATCTGCATTGCTAGACCACCTCCAAATAAAACAAGAGATTCAATGATCGAAGTAGAAACAAAAAGTGGTAGAATTAGCAACATAGTACATGTACCTAAAATATAATGTTTAAACATATACAATACAAATTTTGCAAAAGAAATGCATGGACGTGATATGGATAAACAGACAAAGCATTACCACAGACAGGAACTTCATTTTTACATACTGGTAATTCATTTATATAGGTCTTTTTATCTATTAACTGTTTTTCTATTGCTATTTCATAACAATTTATATAACAATGTATGAGAACACGGGAACTTCAATTCAACAAACGGTAATTCATTTATACAGGTCTTGTTATTTACTCCTATCAACTGTTCTCGAATTGTTTTTCAAAATATAATTATGTTAAATTTATAATGAACAATATGTTTGAACCTTTGCATAAATTTTATTGTATGACTAAGAAATGGAGACAACAAAAACATATCAACTCTTTGTCTTGTTATAAATGGGCAAGATGAAAACAAAATGAGACATTGATGTTGATGTTGAGCAAGTACTGACAAACATGAAGTGGATGTACAAAAGCTGACAATGTGTGCACTTGTACACTACTAGGGTTGCTTCAAATATTTGGTTACAATTTCTTACACTGGTAACTTCAAGCACCATTATAGTATGATATGTCAGCAGAATATACAGCAAGGTTTAAAAAGATCGCTCAATGGTGATCTCCAGTTGAACTTTGCCATAAGAATCAAGAGGATTAAACTGTACACAGCATTATATATGGATAGGCCCTTCAATACAAATCTCTTTCTAGCATGTGTAAGGATTACTGGTCAATTAAATGTTACATTTAATGTAGTTGAAAGGTGTGAGTGGTACTCAAAATCAAAATCAGATCCGTTTACAGCCTATATCCATCAATTGGCCTAAGATTACTGACACATGTACCATGCTTTACTCATGCAACTTGTGTCATTTCATGGCTCAGTGCACAAGATTCCCAAGTAAATATAGATATAGAAGACCCCAAGAGTAATCCCACTAAATGGTTAACTACTGCAGACAGATTATTTTACCACCAAGCTAAGGTACATCGGCAAGAAAACTCTCTGACTTTATGTAATAAATATTAACAACACAAAAGGCAAACCATTAAAAAGCCATCTTTTGACTTCCAGTACTTTCTTAAAGGCATTAATATAATTTCATAGAGACTCGGTGAAATTCCCAATTGCCAGACCCTTTTATTTTTGTAAGCCAATTTAGAGAACCCCTTTGTACATTCAAAATGGTAACATGTTTCAATATACAAGGTAGATCTTAGGTTTTCATACTCGTCTGACACATCTTGTTTACCTCGTTTTCTGAAAAACAACATGAATCAAACTTAATTTAAACTAATATGAGATTATTATTTCATGGAAAATTATGTTATACTGTATTAAAACAGAAAATATATTTTCGTTTCTAAACTTTGATTACAGAAGAAAACATATTTCATCACTTTAGGAGGAGATCTATTCTGAACATCAGTGTACAATATTGATTTTTATAAATAGATCTCCTCCTTAAAGGCTTTTTGGAAATGGATTTTAAAATATTATAACTTATTTCTTATATTTAAGTCCCTAGACAAAAATGACTAGACTTCTAAATCTTGGCTAGGCCATTTAGGTAAATAAGCATTACAAGTTAATGTATCATTGTCAATGAATAATATAAATTTCATTAAATATTCTCTTTAAAAGCAATATTTAAAAATCATAAACAATGCTCACATAGTACACAATCAATGACATACAGAGAACAAGCTGTTTGCAGATGTCAATGCTAAGGCAAATTTTAGCCAAACCATTGTTTAACGGCTAGTATACATAAAGCATGAAACTGCATAAATATATATTAATATGTAATTTTAGTGTGGATTATGATTTTATAATGAAGCATGGTAAACCCTGATTGTATTTTTTTGGTCGCTGAGGGAATATGAGACAATCATATTCAAAATCTTAGAAATTGTATAAAATTTAGAATAGGCCACTTGTAAATATTATGAATTATATATACTAAAATTAGATATGTATTATATTTACATATCTTTCTGGATTCTATAGAAAAAATGCATATAGATACTGCTATCACAATAAATATATATATAATATTTCACTTTTATTTCGTTGGCACCAAATTTCGTGGTTTGATGATGATGGACATGTTCATAGTCACTTGAATTTGCAGATTTTCAAATTAAACACACAACTATTGAATTAAATCAACATTTCGTTGGAATCTTAAAATTCTGGATTGTCCTACCCACGAAATACATGAATTCACTGTCCAACGAATAAAAAAGATTTCACTGTATCTTACATATATGCCAAAATATTTTTTAGACCAACATGTTCAGATTTGCATACATGACCATTTCAAACTAAAGAGAAAGACTAAATAAGTTATATAGAAAATGCTTATACAATTCTATCAATCAAATGCAAAGAGTTAACATTTTGAAGTCTATGCTTATTTTAAGTAGCACATTTTTTGAGAACAGAAGAAAAGAGAAGAGATTCCACATTCAGTATCATAACACATAATTATATCTAACAAACAAGCATTTCAAGGTAAACAATTCATACAATAACATCAGAAATGGATAAATATAGATGATAAAAATGGTATGAAAGGTGTTGGCGGGAATATAATGATCATGCCGACGTACAGCACTTCCGTTTGTGATACTCCTCCCCGATTTCCGGAGTTTCACCCGGCCGAATAAGGTCATTCCGTAACGTCATTCTCTTGGCGTTTTCTCTGTGGAGCACTCGGGCCATGTCTGAGAACATTTCCATCAGCCCAGATTTGTCCTTACACGAGACTTGATACGATCCCGATAACACGTTTCCGCACTCGCGCGTAAAGTTTTCGATATCCTGCTCATTGACACGATCGTCACTCTCGCAGTCTGCAAAATTGCCGCAAAGGAATATTTTTGCGCCCTCAGCGTTCATGACGATGTCGAGAATGTACTGAGACAGGATTGAGAAGGTTTCCTTGTTGGTCATGCTGTAACATAGCAACGCGGCCTGCGCACCCCGGTAGTAGCTCTGGCCGATGAAGCTCATGCGTTCCATACCGCCCGTGTCCCATAGCGTCAACTAGAAGCAGAAAACAACACAACTTTATATATATTACTGATAGTCATGTGCATTATATATTCCTACAGATAAAAAATGTTGTTCTAGTTTAGACAGAAATGATGGATGCGACCACACAACACGGTATCGACCATGTTCATGAACTTGTGTGTATTGGTAAAACAACGCATTCTCTGTCAACCTGTTGAAACTTTTCTTCTAAACAAAGTTAAAGATACAATGTCTTTATTAAGTCTAAAAATTTTATGTTCATCATTTTCACATAAACTTGTCCCACGTGCCTAAGATACCATTGAGGATTGAACTGTGAAAGATATTCTACAAAGGTTTTTTTAAACGCTGCTTTACCATTGTCTGGCATTATAAATCTGTAAGAAAAAAAGGTCAAGAAAAAACTGTTGATTCAACTTTCCTTACTCTTTTTTTGCTAACATTTGAAAAGACATCACTAACAATTAAGGCCAGGCAAATAATAAGTTAATATTTAAGTGCAGTTCAATATACACCAGTGACTTGACAATCAAGTGACATGTGAGAAAGTTTTGTATTTTAACCATTTCGTTTCAACAGTTCATTAATGAGCTCAGAAAACATTATCACCCGTAACACTGAAGCTATTGTAATTCAATGAACGATGTAGGTTCTTGGGTTTAATTGACAATATTTTGCAAATTTACAAGCTAAATTGGAGGCTATGCCTTTTAATCAAAGTCAGAAATTCAAGATGCAAGCACAGTAGCCCACTGTGCTTCCATTGTTATGAAATATTGTATCAATGCAACTTTTGTACACAAAACTAACTAAATCTTGTAGTGTAATTGAACCAAAAAATACAGAATAAATTTACAAGGTCAAACAACAAAATGCAAGTATTTTACTTGCAAACAAAGTTTTTTTCACTAGCTCACTTCTGTAAACAGTAATTTGATTTTAATGAAAGTGAAGGTAATTATAATCAATTTATTTAACATATCTTTAAATCTTAAATTGCAGGAATGTACACAGTAAATGCATGCAGCAGTTACTATACTGTTAAATCATTTTTTTCCGTTGGACATTTAATTTAGTGTATTTCGTGGGTAGGATAATCCATTAATTTAATAATGCAATGTAATAATTATTTACATTAGCAATATTTCATATAATTTGAAATCCATGAATTCAAGTGTCCATGTACATGTCCATCGTCGTCAAACCACAAAATTTAGTGTACACAAAAATAAATGATTTTACAGTAACTATATCTCTGGGTTTCCCTGCCAACATGTTTCTGTGCATCATCATCAACCCTTCCAGCATCTCATCAGCAAATCAATCAACAACACTATCTGCAAACCAATTGCCGGTATTACTAATACAGGTTCAGCAGCTATTGCAACCAGAAATTAAACACCCATGCAATTCCCTGGACCGCAGAATGAATATGCAAACAATTTGCACCGCAAAATCCAATTATACTCAGACAAAAATATGGGTTTTGTTTGTCAGAAAATATGCATTAATGCAGCTCAAAAACCCTTAAAATAGGATTGTAATTCAATTTCTGGAACAAACCAACAACATTCTGCCAACAACGAAGCAATGTGTTTACATTGCACTTAGAACTGGAAAACATGGGACCCTGGGACCAAGGCCACATAACCTATTATATAATGTTCTAGCATTTTCATTTAGATGGTTGCACTCAATAAAGGAAAACAATTAAATTCAATATTTTATGTTCTTGCCAAAATAGATATGTTGCCAATGAGCTCAACATTTTTTACCATCAATATACAACTTTTACATACTAAACAAGAGTTGTCAGTGGCACAGTGCATACAATGGTGCAACATTTACTGTATCATCAAAACTGAATATCAGAAAGAACACAATTTTTCAGCAAATTGTGTAACAGTGAAATCAACCCCATAAACCAAGGAAGGGTAGGGTGTATCAGTCTCTGTCATCTTGGATCAGAGATATCTGTTGTTGTGAATAATGAGCAGAGTACTGTTATGCCAAGGAGTTTGGTTGTGCCCATGGTTAATGTTCAAGCATTTCGTTAGCCTGTTGGCCAAGTCACAAAAATAATATTTACATGAAGAACATTATACCCTTTTCTTGTAAGAAATGGGATCTGGGTCTGTGTTTCATAATATAGATAATAACTCTCTTTGCACTAAATTTATTTCAATTTTATTCCGATGCACCTGTGAAACACATTGGATCATCAATCACAAAATATTTTAATTGCAACAAACTTGGCAATGAGATAATGATAAGTGAAATACAAATCAAAAATGAAATGAAACTAACCCCCGAAATTTCAATTTAAACCATTTGAAATATAAAACTCAATATCAGTCAATAAAAAGCATATAATCAAAGTATTTTTATCAATTTGTAATTGTGGAGTTCAATTGTCAGAAAAACAGAAAATGAAGTTAGAGCTATTTTGTTTTTTATTACAAATCCTGACACTTGCATTGAAGAACTGGAACTAAATATTGAACAAGACCACCTTTATTTTACTTCTAAATCAATAAAAAGATCAAATTCAACTTTAAAGCCTCATCAATGTCCCTCATCAGCCCAAACTGGCTGATTGTTACTGGCACAGCCAGCTGGTTAACTCTTGTTAATTTCCACACCATGTATTTTTATTACATCAGATTCTGGAAATGAGTTTGAAAGTGAAATTAAAATACTTTATCATCAGCTTTTACTAAGTTTAAACATTTTACTTCTACTGAATACTAGGGCTGGGTCGATACAGAAAAACACCGATATGATGCGTATTGCGATACGCACAAAGCAATACACAATTGGGGACATTAAGAATTTTAGAAACCTAGAAACCTAGTTCAAATCCTTGTTATAATCAATTAGGGGGAAATAATGTCATAATAAAACAACACATTAATACGAATCGTACTGCAAAAAAACGGTATACATCGGTTTATCAATATATCGACACAGCCCTACTGAACACAACACTTAAAATTAGGACCATTGGTAATGTTGTATGAAAAGTTTGTTACCTGTTAGCGAAGCATGGATAAAATTTCTCAAAATTCCTTTTATTGATATACTTTAATTAGTTTTTTTTTGTTGATCCAATATACATTTCTAGACAAAAATCTACCTTCAGATAAAGCAAATGAACATCGTTTCAACACTATAGACAATTGTCTCAAAAATCAAGAATCAATTTCATCAAAAAAGTTCCGTAATCAGTGTATAATCAAGATGGTGAAGACAAGACACAAGAATGAGAGAGAAAGCTTCTTGTAGATTGGACTAAGATTGAAGGAGCCAGTTCTATGGTTACACAGTATGGGTGCTCATTATTCACGCACAAAAACACAGCAATTATATTCAAAGGAATGCTAAAACAAGGGATTCATTGAATACTTAGGATTTCATTGTTCCTTAAATCAAATTAAATCCTTTAAATCAAGACAGCTTAAGTAAGTTATAGGTTTAAAATCCTGCTTCAATTTTTTTTACCAAGAAATTCAAAGATAAAAGTATATAGGTGTAGATCTAATAATTTATATATTAGAACTTTTAAAGCCAGAGAATTTGCAAGGAAAGTTAACAACATTCCTTTTAACTTTGAAACACAAATATATTTACTACAGTTACTTGCAGCAAAGACATTGA
>Ga0224511_10004674_pt1 | contig 10447 bp, 10 predicted proteins | sample SF_May12_sed_USG_2_FD_169988 | JGI IMG/M metagenome (GOLD analysis project Ga0224511, IMG submission 169988) | Sediment microbial communities from San Francisco Bay, California, United States - SF_May12_sed_USGS_8_1 | ecosystem: Environmental > Aquatic > Marine > Sediment | place: USA... | reverse complement strand
CATTATGGCGTGAGTTTTACCAGTGGCGAAGTCACCGTTGCGCTTGAGAAAAATGATATTGAAGGTAGCAACGATGACAATGTTCGTGTTGTAGCAACATGGTCTAAGTCCTGGGATATCTAAACAACTGTTGATTCATTATCTGGTCAATGTGTGCCCCATTACTATAGGCGGCGCACAGTGTCCGAGGAGAATATGTATATGAAATTAATTACTGCAGTTATAAAGCCCTTCAAACTGGATGATGTGCGAGAAGCGCTTTCAGAAATTGGTGTGCAGGGTATTACAGTCAGTGAAGTAAAAGGTTTTGGTCGTCAAAAAGGTCATACCGAATTGTATCGAGGTGCGGAATACGTAGTTGATTTCTTGCCCAAGGTGAAACTTGAAGTTGCTGTTGCGGCTGATATGTCTGAGAAAGTTATTGAGGCCATTCGTGGTGCGGCTAATACAGGAAAAATTGGTGATGGAAAAATTTTTGTTTCATCAATTGAACAAACTGTGCGCATTCGTACGGGCGAATCTGGCGTTGAAGCGCTGTAAATAAATTTAGGGGTATATAAAGATGGAAAATCAAATTTTTCAACTGCAATATGCAATGGATACCTTTTACTTTTTAGTGATGGGTGCATTCGTAATGTGGATGGCGGCTGGTTTTGCAATGTTAGAAGCAGGTCTGGTTCGCTCAAAAAATACAACAGAAATTCTAACTAAAAATGTTATGCTTTATGCAGTGGCATGTACCATGTATCTGGTTTGTGGTTATCAAATTATGTACGGTGGTGGTTATTTCCTTGATGGGATTGCGGGTGATGACACACTAGTGGCGGATGCGCTCAAGGCATCAGCAGAAAATGGTTTTGAAGGTGATTCGGTTTATTCTGGTGCTTCGGACTTTTTCTTCCAGGTTGTGTTTGTAGCAACCGCCATGTCGATTGTTTCAGGTGCGGTAGCTGAGCGTATGAAGTTGTGGTCATTTATTTTATTTGCGGTTGTTATGACTGGCGTTATCTACCCAATGGAAGGCGCTTGGACATGGGGTGGTGAGTCTGTTTTTGGTATGTACAATCTGACCTCTGATGAGGGTGGAATCGGTTTCTCTGACTTTGCAGGTTCAGGTATTGTACATATGGCTGGTGCGATGGCTGCTTTAGCAGGTGTTTTGGTACTGGGTGCTCGTAAGGGCAAATATGGTCCTAATGGTCAGGTAAATGCGATTCCGGGTGCAAACCTGCCAATGGCAACACTGGGTACATTTATTTTGTGGATGGGCTGGTTTGGCTTCAATGGTGGTTCGGTTCTAAAACTGGGTGATATTGCTAGCTCAAATGCAGTCGCCATGGTATTCCTGAATACTAATGCTGCCGCTGCTGGTGGTGTCGTCGCTGCGATTATTCTTGCTCGACTCATGTTTGGTAAGGCTGATTTAACCATGGCATTGAATGGTGCTCTGGCCGGTCTGGTTGCAATTACTGCTGAGCCTTCAACGCCAACACCCCTCGCTGCAACATTAATTGGTGCCTTTGGTGGTCTACTGGTTGTATTCTCAATTGTGACTTTGGACAAGCTACGCATTGATGATCCAGTGGGTGCGATTTCTGTTCACGGTGTGGTTGGTATCTGGGGTTTGTTGGCTGTTCCGTTAACTAATGATGGTGCAACTTTGGGTGGACAGTTTGTTGGTATGTTGACCATTGGCGCCTGGGTGTTTAGTGCCAGTATGCTGGTTTGGCTAGTTATTAAATTCCTTATGGGTGTTCGCGTTAGTGAAGAAGAAGAGTATGAAGGCGTTGATCTTGCCGAGTGCGGGATGGAGGCTTATCCAGAATTTACTAGTAAATAAGCTGACTCCTGCTAGTAATGTTTGCCGGGTATGTAAGTGCCCGGCTTTTTTGCTTTACGAGAACACTGCACGAAGCATCTTTTCCGTTATAACTGCGTTAAAAATGATCTTAAAATGCGGGGTCGCAACGCGATAAACGAAATGTAAACTGCGCTTTTTCGATAATTTTTGTCTTGCTCTAACGAAAAAAATACATCGTGCAAAGTTCTCTTATACAGAACTCTCGTAATGCCATTGTTTGTTTAATGTGGTAAAAGGTGTATTAAGCAGATTTATTTTAGGCCTGACAAATCAGGCCTTGTTGCGTTTTAAAATCTATGAGACGCAGTGAGATAAAAAATTAAAACATACAGGTGAACTAATGAAATTAATTAAAGCAATAATTAAACCGTTTAAGCTGGATGATGTGCGCGAAGCTTTATCTGAAATTGGTGTGCAGGGTATTACTGTTTCTGAAGTTAAAGGTTTCGGGCGTCAAAAAGGACACACTGAATTGTATCGAGGCGCGGAATATGTAGTCGATTTTTTGCCCAAGGTGAAAATTGAAACAGCGGTAGAGGATGGCAAGGTTGAAGGTGTTATTGATGCCATTCGCGGTGCAGCAAATACTGGAAAGATTGGTGATGGGAAAATATTTGTATTGCCGCTTGAGCAGGCTGTCCGAATTCGTACTGGTGAGTCTGGCGACGAAGCTCTATAAACAGAAGAATATTGAGGATAAAAAAATGAAATTATTATCAAGCTTAAGCAAGCTTGTAGCTGTTGCGTTGTTGTTATTGCCGCAACTGGTTTTTGCTGGAGAAATTGATAGCGGTGATACCGCGTGGATATTAACGTCCACATCTCTGGTGTTATTTATGACCTTGCCTGGCCTGGCACTTTTTTATGGCGGACTGGTTCGTGCAAAGAATGTGCTTTCTGTGTTAATGCAGTGTTTTGCAATTGCCTGTGTTGTAACAGTGCTATGGGTAATCTTTGGTTACAGTATGTCATTTGGTGAAAGTGTAAATGGCTGGATCGGTGGTTTGAGTAAAGTATTTCTTGGTGGTGTTGGCCGTGATTCGATTAATGGTACCTTGCCAGAAACCGTATTTGTTATGTTCCAGATGACGTTTGCCATTATTACACCAGCGTTGATTGTTGGTGGTTTTGCAGAGCGTATGAAATTTTCATCAATGATGTTATTTAGTGTATTGTGGTCAACACTTGTTTATTTCCCTGTTTGCCACTGGGTTTGGGGCGGCGGCTGGCTGGCTGAAAAAGGCCTATTAGATTTTGCGGGTGGTACCGTGGTACATATTACTGCAGGTGTTGCTGCTATTGTTGCTGCGATGGTATTAGGTAATCGTAAAGGTTTTCCTGGAACACCGATGATGCCGCATAATATGACCATGACAGTGACTGGTGCCGGTATGCTCTGGGTAGGCTGGTTTGGTTTCAATGGTGGTAGTGCTGTTGCAGCTAATGGTGATGCGGGCATGGCAATATTAGTCACTCATATTAGTGCTGCATGTGGAGCACTAACCTGGTCAGTGATCGAGTGGATTAAATATGGCAAACCTAGTGCGCTAGGAATTGTTACCGGCATGGTGGCAGGCCTGGGTACGATTACCCCAGCTTCGGGTTTTGTTGGTCCCGCTGCTGCTTTATTTATTGGTGTGGCTGCAGGCTTTGTTTGTTTTGTATCTACTGTATTTATTAAGCGTACATTAAAAATTGATGACTCACTGGATGTTTTTCCAGTACATGGTGTTGGCGGTATTCTTGGTACATTCCTGGCGGGGGTTTTTGTTGCATCAAGATTTGGTGGTACAGGTCTGGCGGAAGGTATGAGTATAAGTGATCAGGTAGGTGTACAGTTGATCGGCATTCTTTCGGTGTTAACATGGACGGCTGTAGTTAGTTACGGCATTCTTAAGCTGATTGATAGGTTGATAGGGCTCAGGGTGACTGAGGATGAAGAAACTGAAGGGCTGGATATATCACAACATGAAGAGCGTGGTTATATTTTATAGTCCCTGAAATATGAAAATTAAAAAGGCTGAGCATAATGCTCGGCCTTTTTATTTTATTGCCTAGAAAACCGTTCCGTAATTAATGTTTGCTTTGAAGCTCATGTACCACAGAATTTAATGCATAGTCAAAAACGGAATGTCCCATAATAACTTTGGATCTACCATCAGCTATTTCATCGAGAAACTCTCCTAGTTCTTTTTCAACAATAATTTCACCTTGATAATTTACAAATACCAGTTTTTGGTCTTCTATAATAACAACAGAAAGTTTACAACGACGCTGTGCTTTGTCATCACCGTTATAAACCTGGAACCACATGCCAGGTACAATATTAGAAGGCAGTTGTAATTTTGGTGACTCATTTTCTTCAGGTTGTAAGTCATCATTTGAGACTTGATTGCTAGAAACTGTATTTTCTGTTTCTCTACCAGTTGATGTATCCGTTTCATCAAAATCAGCATTATCGATTAGTGATTGATGAATATTAATTAGTTCCTGAATTACGTTCTCAATATCCTCTTCAGATTGATTAGTTATCTGAAGATATTGATAAGTTGTTGTAATTAAATCATCTCGAGTGGAAATTAAGTGATCAAGATCATTGATGTTTTTTAAAGGTTGCACGCTATTGATAATTGATCTCAGGGTATCAATAATAATTACCCACTCATCATTTTCTTTGCCTTGTTTTAGATAATGGTTGTACATCAATGTTGGCCAGCGTTTTAATACCAGTGCATGAATACTTTCAGGTAATATTTTTCCACGAGTTGCAGTGCGTAGTGATTTAAGTACAGTGTTTCTAGCGTGTTCCCGGAGTACCTGTCGCTGTGATTCCTCTTCTTTTTTCAGAGCTTTGGCTTCACGTTCTTTAAGAAAGGCATTTAATGTATCTAGTGCGATCTGAAAAGAGTCAGCCTGCAATTCAAACTCATTAACCAGAGTGATTACAATCTTGTCGAGCTTGATATAGATTTCATTATGATGATCAGTAACGCCTATTCCAGCGTGGGCAATTTTATCAAGTAGTTCACGAGCAGGATGATCATCGTAGATGAAGAATTCCTGATCTAGCATGGAAGCCTTAATTACGGGAATTTGTAGGCGTAGTAGTAAAGTTTTGATGGTGTCAGAAATTTCTTCATCATCAATGATGGCGTCAAAAATAAGTTCGATAAAATCAATGGTTTTTTCGGCAATTTTATTAATGCTTTTGGTGACGGTGCCGCCAGAGGTCCTGGCGATTTCAGAGAGTACTGCCTGTTTAATAGCCTCACTGTCATAATGTGCATCTTCGGCATTGCTAAAAACTGGATTTTTTTGAACGTTTGAAAGGGCTTCTAATATTTCCTGGTGCCCGTAGTACTGGCCAGTGGATACGGGGAAGAATTGACCTCCGGCACTAAGGTCAGTGCTCACTCCACTGCGTGCAGGATCTGGTGGTGCTAGAGGTGCGCCGCCAAGATAACCACCAACAATTTCACCTATCTGCTGGGCTGGCATGCCAGCTGTAATATGCTGGTAGCCTGGAATTGATTTATCTAAATTACCCGTTGCTGCTACATCGTGCCTGGCAGACTGGCCTGTGCCAGGTGTTCCAGCAGAACTACCATTGCCTGACATTCCTGTCTGTGAAGTACCATGTGAATCACTTGAATAGGCTTGTCCAGGCTGTGAAGTCATAGCGTAGCCACCCTGATTCATGTGGTGTTCTGGATATTCCTGTTTGTCTTCAGGTGGTGGTTGTGCATAGTTATGGGCTTGCCCGCCTGTTGATTTATTCGCATGAAATTTAATTTTTGGAAGAATGCCGGCATCAACTAAAAGATTGTTGATAGCGTCATAAGTCTTACCCAATTTTAGTGCAACATGGTTATTGAAAAAGTTGAATAGTAATTTTTTATCGGCCGGGTCAAAGTGATCGCCCAGGGCATCGTCAAAAGCCTGAAAAATATTGCTGGGATGTAGTGCATTTTTATAAAAAATGTCAGGTGTTTGTAAGGCCAGATGTTCAAATCGAGCCTCTAGATCAGATAAAGAGTTGCTAAATTTTCCAGAAACACTATCCGTTACGCTTTTGAGCAGTACCAGTATATCCATTTCGTCCTGCCCAACCAGGCTGAGTTCATCCTCCTCATCGTCCTGATTAAGCTTCTTTTTTTCAGTAGCCGTTTCTGCAAACGGGCGCAGATAGCGGCTAAATATATCAATAAAATCGTTAGAGATGTTTTCCCTGAGTGCGCGGGTATCACGCATGAGCATAAAATAACGGTTTTGATCTTCTTCGCTATTGGCTGATTGTGCAATCTTATGCAGGTCTATATCAGTCTCGCTGAACATATCTGCGATAGAGTCCTTGAGATTAGTGCAAATTTTGCTTTTGATCTCAGAGATCAAATTTCCGTATTGATGATTTGTAGGTGACATAATGATTATTTTTCTTAATAAAAAAGTGGTTTTAAATCGGAGTCATCGTAATTGAATTATAGCTTGTGTAAAACAGAAGTGCTTGAAATTAGTATTAAAAGCATAATTGCGAAGAGGTTTTTGTACATTTGCTATATAATGAATTAGAGTTGTTTTGGGTTGTGGTGTAGGCAGCTTTTATGGATAAGTTGAGCGTGTCTTGCTTGTGACTGCCTGTTAGTTGTAGTTAAGTAGATATTCGATTATTCGCTGGTCTGGATTAGACTATTTTATAGAGCGTGAGAAAGCACCCATACCTGTATTGTGTTAACCAAGAGTTGTTGAGATGGACGAGCAGTCTAAGCAAAAACCAGAAATTTTGATTGTTGATGATTCTAAAGTCATCCGGAAGGCTGCAACCAAGATGCTGGGTGATGGTTATATCATTCATGAAGCTGTAGATGGCCGTGATGGTTGGCAACAAATTCAGCAGAATAGTGCTATTTCGGTGGTATTTAGTGATATGCAAATGCCTGTGATGAATGGCATGGAGTTGTTGAATAGTGTGCGTAGCGCGGACGATGAGCGTATTGCTGCTTTACCAGTGATTATGATTACTGGACAGGGAGATACTGAGGAAACAAAGCAATTAGTGTTTGAGGCAGGGGCTACAGACTTTATCTCCAAACCTTTCAGTTCAATCGACCTTTTAACGCGAGCTAAATCCTATGCGCAATTCAACAGTAAGGTCGTTGAGCTTGAGAAGCAAACGGGTCACGACAAACTAACTGGGCTGTTTAATGCTAAAAGTCTTGAAGAGCAGGGTGATAAAGCATTGTCATTTGCAGCTCGTCATAATGTCAGTATTTCTGTGGTATATCTTGAAATTGATGATTTCCAGGACATTTTTTTGTCGCACGGAAAATCAGTAGCAACACAAATTATCATTGCTGTGGCAGGGCGTTTTGATGCCGTTTTACGTACTGAGGATGTGGCAGCTAGAATTGGGGTCTCTAAGTATGCCTTATTGTTGCCCTTAACCAATCATACGCATGCCAAAATCGTTGTTGACCGTGTCAGATCATCAATCAATAAGCTGGTCTTTGATACAGGAAAAGAAAAAATACGTATAGTATTAGCTGCGGGTATAACTTCACCTGAGGTGACAGATGAGATGCGTTTTCTCGATCTTATGGAAAATGCAGAGAGCGCGCTAAAGCGTGCTTTAGCCAAGGCTGGTGAAAAAGTAGCTAGTCATGTTGATGTGCGTCCTAAGCAGGAAGAAGATGCAGTAAAAGATGTAGTAGAAAACATTGATGAGGATTTACAATCTGCTTTTAAACTGATTCTTGAAGGTAATTTCTTTAAAATTGAAAGGGCGCATTTAAAGCCTTTACTTGATTGTTTGCAGCCTTTTATTGAATATGTTAAAGATCAGGATGATCTGGTTACTGACAAAACATCTGAATAGGTAGGACATATGTTATCTGAACCAAAAAGCCTTTCGCCCAAACAAGCCTGGCAAATCTGCCAGGAAAACTCACGAGCCCTGTTGATAGACGTTAGATCAAGTATGGAGTATTTATTTGTAGGTCATGCAGTTGGTTCTATACATATTCCCTGGATTGATGAACCTGACTGGGTGGTAAACCCTCATTTTGTAATCGATGTTAGAAAATTAATTCTGGGCGGTATGTCAGGTGGCAGTGACGATAGTGTGCCCATAATATTAATTTGTCGAAGTGGTAAGCGATCAAAAGAAGCAGGAATGAAATTAATTGAGGCTGACTTTACAGAAGTATATAACGTAGATGAAGGTTTTGAGGGTGAACTGGATGATAAGCATCATCGTAGTACTATGGGTGGATGGCGCTACCACAATCTCCCGTGGGAGCAATGTTGAGGTAGGAAAGCTTTCCTTTGTTGCAATATGACGTTAAATATTTTTTATAAATATGGGGTTGCGCAGCAACAAACTGTATATAAAGCCTGCTTACCAAAAAATATTTGTCTTGTCTTTCACTAACGAAAGGCTTTCTCGTGAGAATCGTGTGAAGGAAAAAATTAAAAAATCAGATGAACAATGGAAATCCCAGTTAACGGATGAGCAATATCGTATTACTCGTGAGGCGGGAACAGAACCAGCGTTTACCGGCAAATATTACGATAATAAAGAGGACGGTGTTTATTATTGTGTTTGCTGTAATGAATCCCTGTTTAGCTCTAAAGAAAAATATGATTCAGGTTCAGGATGGCCGAGTTTCTGGCAGCCGTTGAATAATAAATTAAAAGAAATTAAAGATAGCAGTCACGGTATGGTTAGAATTGAAGTTCGCTGCCCTGTCTGTGATGCGCATTTGGGGCATGTTTTTGAAGATGGCCCAGCACCGAGTGGATTACGTTATTGTATTAATTCAGCATCTCTAATTTTTAAATAAAAAAAGCATGACTGCTTAACAGGATATGCTTTTTTAATTGCCCCGTTGTAATTAGCAGCATCCGCCACCGCTGCAGCAACTACCTGGCTTAATGGCTTCAATGTTGGCAGATAAAACATAATCTTCTACGCCTCGCCCGGGAGCCCAGTCCTTAATAAATTCTCTGGATTCATCTTTGGGTGAAATTCTAATTTCAGTGAATCCACATTCTGCCAGTATGTTTTCCAGATCTGAAATTAATGATGCGCCAGCCATGCAGCCAGAATAAAGCATTAGATCTTCACGTATTTCGTTGGGTAATTCGGTGCTGGCAACAACATCAGAAATGGCCAGACGTCCACCAGATTTTAAAACACGGAAAGTTTCTTCAAAAACACGTGCTTTGTTGGGGGATAAATTAATTACACAGTTTGAAATAATGACGTCAACGCTGTCATTGGCAATGGGCAGGTTTTCAATTTCTCCCAGGCGAAATTCAACATGATGATATTTGCCACGATCGGCGTTTTCACGAGCTTTGCTGATCATAGTTGGCGTCATATCAACGCCAATGACATGACCATGCTCACCAGTTTCAGCCGCAGCTAAAAAACAGTCAAAGCCACCACCACTGCCAAGATCAACAATAGTTTCGCCTGCTTGAATGCTGGCAATAGCGCGCGGGTTGCCACAGCCCAGTCCCATATCTGCACCCTTAGGCACAGAGGCGAGATCATCTTCGCTATAGCCCAAACGGGTAGAAACCAGTGTGTTGATAGCGTCGTCAGAAGACACACCGCAGCAGCTGGAAGTCTCGCCACAGCAATCACCGCTATTACTGGCCTCGGCTACCCGGGTATAACTGGCGCGTACATTTTGACGAATATCGTCAGCTTCTTTTTGATCCATGGGATTCCTCTATTGTGCTAATTCTGGCACTGAACCAGTGCTGGAGAATAAGTTGATGACTTCTGATAGCGTTGAAGGATTAATTGAGCAGAAAACCTGTTTGCCATCTCGTTGCATTTCGATCAGCCCCGCGTGTTTGAGTTCCTTAAGATGGTGGGACAGCGTAGATGAAGCAATATCAAGCTGGCTATCCAGTTCGCCCACGCAACAGCTCATCATCTCATCGGTAGAGCACGCTGTGCCCGGTTCGCAGCAGCCAGTAAGAATGTTAAAAATCTGCAGGCGATGTGGATTTGCAAGTGCTTTAAAAATGGCAGTGTAATGATCAAGGTTGATTGTTCTACAATTCGACATGTATCGAATTGTATGGCAATGCCATTATTATTGCAAACATATTTTACCGCTGATATTACTTTGTGATACCGTGTCAGAATACTTGGAGAAAGTTATGTCACTTAGCCTTTCAGAAGAAGAAATTGGACAAATAAGAACACGTGTGATCGAGCTAAAGCTGGAACACCGTGATCTTGATCAGTTGATAGAGCAGTTGGTACGTGATCCAAGTTTTGAAGAGCTACATGTCAAGCGCTTAAAAAAACGAAAACTGCAGATTAAGGATGAGCTGACTCAGCTGGAAGGTAGTTTGATCCCAGATATTCTTGCCTGAGAAAAAAGTATAAAAGAAAATATTATGAATTTTTGCAGTAGCTGTGGTGAAAAAGTTAATTTATTGATCCCTGAGGGGGATAACCGCCTTCGGCATGTATGTGCAAGCTGTGGCGAGATTCATTATCAGAATCCAAAGATTGTTACTGGCTGTATTCCTGAATGGGAAAATAATATTTTGTTATGTCGTCGC
>Ga0224511_10004673_pt1 | contig 10447 bp, 6 predicted proteins | sample SF_May12_sed_USG_2_FD_169988 | JGI IMG/M metagenome (GOLD analysis project Ga0224511, IMG submission 169988) | Sediment microbial communities from San Francisco Bay, California, United States - SF_May12_sed_USGS_8_1 | ecosystem: Environmental > Aquatic > Marine > Sediment | place: USA... | reverse complement strand
TTACACCTCAGGCCGCAAAGAAATTATTGATATGCTGCGTCAACGCTCTCGCCCTTATCTATTTTCCAACACAGTCGCACCGGCTATCTGCGCGGCTTCACTAAAAGTTTTAGAAATGCTATCCAACTCAACCGAACTACGTGATCATCTGGCCGAAAACACACGTTACTTCCGTGACGGCATGAAAAAGGCTGGCTTCGATATCGCTGACGGTGAACACCCCATTATTCCGGTAATGCTGGGTGATGCGGTACTGGCACAGGAAATGTCTAAAAAGTTATTAGAGCGTGGAATCTACGCAATAGGCTTTTTCTTTCCGGTTGTCGCAAAGGGCAAGGCGAGAATTCGCACCCAAATTTCAGCTGCGCATACCAAAACAGACCTGGATACAGCGATTACTGCCTTTGCAGAAACCTATGCAGAACTCAAAAATAGCATTTGACGCTTCTGATTGCATCAATAAAAAATCATCAAAACTGCAACCTTATTTTATAACTTTAAAATTGCCGGTTTTTTTTGTTCTCTTCTGTTTATACATTAGCGCATCTGCTGTCGACATCACCCTGTCCAGGGACCATACCAACGAGCAATCACACTTAACAATGCCAACACTCAGCGATAACTTATAGGGACGATCAGAGCTTTCATTAAAGCTATCAATTACCTGAAACAAACGATTTTCAATTGATTCAATATCTTTAAAATTTTTATTTTCGGTTAAAAGCACAGCAAATTCATCACCACCCAGGCGTGCAATGATGTCTGATTCACGGAAAGTATTTTTCAGTACAGCCGTCACATCAATCAGTGCACTATCTCCCGTATTGTGACCCATCTCATCATTAATCTTCTTCAGAAAGTCCATATCTGCATAGAGAAGAAAATTATTAAGTTTATTTCTTTCTGCAATTCTCAACTGTTTCCCTGCCAGCTTCCTGAACCCTCTTCGGTTATAAAGACCTGTGAGCTCGTCCTTAATTGATTGTTCTCGCAACTTTGATTCCAGCGCACGACTACGATCCACTTCTTCGGACAATCGATCTCTGGAAACCGTCGTTTCCTTTAAATCACTGGTCATTTTATTAAAGGTTTCGGCCAGCACACCCAGTTCATCATTACTTTTATACTTAACAAATACATCATGATTGCCCTCTCTGATACTTTTCACCTGTGAAATCATTAAGAGAATGGGCTTGGCAAATCTATGTCCTATAAATAAAGACAGCGCAGCAATAAATGCAATACATATCAAACCTACCTTAAAAAGCCAGCGGGAATCTTCAAGTGATGCTGCATTTATCAAACTCATATCTTTGGAAAACATCACATTCCAGTGCTCACCAGTATTACCATAAATATGGTCAGTGGCTTTATAGTTACCACCAAAACCATAGTTCAATGAACCGCGCGTTAACTTGATCGGCGCATAGGCAACAAGGCAATTTTCTATATTTTTATAAAGATGGATTGAACCAGATGCAACACTAGAAAACTTATCTAATATCGCGTCTTCTACCCTGGTACTGAGAGGTGGCTTATCTTCTTCTAAAATAATCAAACCACCAGATCTGACCAACGCCACACTATATCCTGAATTTGAATAATGTTTATGCATCACAAAATCTTTTAGCGCATCAAACAGGTTCAGATTAGCTTTAAACATACCTATAAATTGACCATCCTGCATAACAGGAATGACAATTCCTATTACATAACCCTGCACACTTCCATCAAAACCACGGTCGTCAAAAAATATACGCCCTTGCCCTCTGTTATGAGCAGCCTGCCACCAGTATTTATGTTCATGCGCCAGCGTTGTCAATTTGTTACTTGTACCTACGACAAGACCATAACGATTGGTTACAAATAATTCACCAAATTCACCGGGCAGTCCTTGTTGCTGTTTTTTTAGATAAGTTGCAAGCCTGTTATTCGTATAAGACTGAACAAATTCATCTTCGCTATCAGGGGTTTCTTTCCAGCGTGTATTCAGATTATTTATCTGAGATTTTCGTTTTCCTAATGGCAGGCTACTATATTCAGCATTACTTCTCAGAAGTTCGCGATTTACTAAATCAGCATTAACGATAGCAAGTACAACTTTAGTTTTTTCTATTAGAAATTGCTCGATATCATCTGCTTCATCTTGTGCAGATATTTCCATCATCTCAAGAGAACGCTGCAGTTCAGTTTGATTATTATGCTCGTAAAAAGCATAGCAAAGTGCAAAGAGTAATAAAATTGCAAAACCTGATAGATGAAGTGCGAGCCGATATTGTATTCCCATGTTAATCCCTCCTTGAGAATAACGAATCATCTGAATTAAATTTGGCTCATTTGAATACAAACTAACTGTATCTAAATTCAGTATAGTCTGACAAATAGCATTATTTCAAGGAAATTATCTATAAAAAAATAAACGTAACTACTTGAAAAATAAGAATATTGTCGAAATATCAACAGGCCTCTAACGTTTCTAAACTTGGTAAAAATTTAATCGCTGCGACATAGGGATTTATAGCTACAAGACAGCATCAACAGGCAAATAATCAATGTTGAATTCACAACATTAAATGATTAACTAATGATGCATATCTCCGGAACTTCCACCAGTTTTGAACACATCCTTCGATATCATTATTTAATTTAATATCCACTAAAAATATTAAATCAAATAAAAAGGCCGCTAATATAGCGGCCTTTTTATTGTTGTTGATAAAACTGCGATTGAGTTTATTTAATAAACAGCATTTCGCGGTACTTAGGTAGAGGCCATAAGTCATCAGCAACTTCTGTTTCCAGTACATCAGCATGTGTACGCACTTCATCCATCAATTTACGAATTTCATTGGCGCAATGCTGCATATGTTTTTCTGTATTTGAGAAGTTTTCTTTCTTCATTGCTGCGCTCAGTTTTTCTACCGCTGCCATCATCGCATTTGCTTCAGCGGCAATACTTTTAGCCACTGAGTTATCAAGCTCAATACCCATGTCTGCCATACTTGCATTTGTGTTGGAAAGCTCAAAGAGATATTGAATTGCAGCTGGATAAATCATTGTCTTAGCCATATCAATAACCAGGTTTGCTTCTACTTCAATAGAAAGAATATATTGCTCCGCATAAACTTCATAGCGACTTTCAAGCTCAACTGGAGATAACACACCCGTTTTCTTGAACAGCGCTTTAACAGACTTTTCACGCAATGCCGGTAGCGCATCGGCCGTGGTTGGAATGTTCTTTAAGCCACGCTCTTCAACTGCCGCTTTGTGCCATTCTTCTGAATAGCCGTCACCACCAAATACAGCATTACCATGTTCTTCCATCAATTCTTTGAGCACGGCAAAAACAGCCTGTGCCTGATCCGCGCCTTTCTTCTTTAACTTGGCGGCTAATTTATCTGCAATCCAGTCCAGTGAATCAGCCAGCATAGTATTCATTGCCACTAATGGGCCTGACACTGACTGTGACGAGCCAACCGCACGGAATTCAAAACGGTTGCCGGTGAAAGCAAAAGGAGAAGTGCGGTTACGGTCACCAGGATCACGTTCAAAATGAAGAATCTGGGGAAGACCCAGTTTCATCAGTCCACCCGCTTTACTGGTGGCCAGCTTGCCCTTTTTGATGTCCATGAAAACTTTTTCCAGTTGGTCACCCAGGTAAACTGAAAGAATCGCCGGTGGTGCTTCGTTGGCACCCAGACGGTGGTCATTGGATGCGGATGCAATCACAGCACGCAACAACGGACCATGAAGATGAACACCACGAATAACCGCACCACAGAACAACAGGAAGTTCAGGTTATCGTGCGGCGTTTTACCCGGATCAAGCAGGTTACCCTGCGTTGAATTACCCACTGACCAGTTAACGTGTTTGCCCGAACCATTAACGCCTGCAAAAGGTTTTTCATGTAATAAACAAATGAAGCCGTGTTTTTTCGCTGTCATTTTTAACAGCGTCATCATCAGTTGTTGATGATCAGCAGCCACGTTTGCCGCTTCGAAATAAGGTGCAATTTCAAACTGCCCTGGAGCTACTTCGTTATGGTGCGTTTTAGCTGGAATACCAAGACGATATAACTGATCTTCAACGTCCTGCATATAAACCTGAACGCGTGCAGGAATGGCACCGAAGTAATGGTCATCAAACTGCTGGCCTTTGGCAGGCTCTGCACCAAACAATGTACGACCCGCCAATAACAGGTCAGGACGACTGTTAGCAAAGTTAGCATCGACCAGGAAATATTCCTGCTCGGCTCCACAGCTGGAGTTCAAAGGCGCAATTTCAGTTTCGCCCATTAAAGAAAGCACTCTCTGTGCCGCCTCGTTCATTGCGTGATTAGAACGAAGCAATGGAATTTTTTTATCCAGTGCTTCGCCAGTCCATGACATAAATACGCAAGGAATCATCAATGTGGCACCATTATCTGTGTGCATGATGTAAACGGGGCTGGTTGGATCCCATGCAGTATAACCACGTGCAGCATTGGTCATGCGAATGCTGCCATTGGGGAATGAAGAACCATCAGGCTCGCCTTTGATCAGCAGGCTGCCTGTAAATTCTGTAATTGCTATGCCATCGGCATTGGTAACGATCAAGCCGTCATGTTTTTCGGCGGTGACGTTGGTCATTGGGTAGAAAATGTGTGAGAAGAACTTAACGCCTTTTGACATCGCCCATTCTTTCATCGCTGCGGCAACGATGTCTGCGGTAGCAGGATCAAGCGGAGTACCTGTTTGCACAGTTTTCTTAATTGCCTTAAAAGCATTCTTGGAGAGAGACTCTTCCATTTTTGCCAGATTAAAGACATCACATGCCCACATTTCTGACAACGGCTCGGGCTTTGACACAGCCATTGGTTCGCGATTGGTAATATTGTTAATCGCCTGGACGCGAGTTTCATTTCCACTCATTAGCTTTTCCTCAAAATTTTATGACTAAATTAAAAAGCTTTATTCAGCTTCATTGCCCAACAAAGGACTATTGATATATGTCGATATGTATTAGCAATAAACGAGCCACTTTTTATAAATCTTAATAAAGAGCGCTAAAACTACCAAATGTCCTGAAAAATGCAGACTAATACCCAGTTTTTTAGAAACCTTACTTGTAACACTATTCTGTATATAGATTTAATACTCACGTAATGCACTCTTATGGTGCATTTACGCACTCTTATGGTGCGCTTTGGATTCATGTCCATCTTCAATGTTTCAGCGCTGCTATTTCCCATATATTTTTAATTTTTCTTCAACAAGCTTCCTGAGTACTGACGCAATTTATTTCGTAACGAATTAATATACAGCCATGAAATCAAATTCCGTAAGTTGCCTCATACTCGCTGGCGGTGAAAGCAAGCGTATGAACCATGTTGATAAGGGGCTTGTTCAATTTAACAGCCTGCCTTTAATTGGACATGTCATTAACGCATTACAAAATCAGGTCGATGACTTTGTCATTAGTGCAAACCGTAATTTTGAGCAATATCAGCAATTTTCTTCGACAGTTATTCCTGACAACGGAGAGAAACACGGCCCGCTTTCTGGTATCGCAGCAGCCCTACCAGCCTGCAAGCACGAACATATACTCATCGTGCCCTGCGATATGCCTTATTTACCCGGCAACCTGCTTTCTACACTTCTTAATAACTTTAAACATTCCAATATCGCCATTATTGAAGTTCATAAGCGCCAACAACTTGTTTTCCTGATGCACAAATCTCTGCTACCTTCTCTACGGGAACATCTTTCAACTGGCCAGTATAAACTAATGCAATGGATCAAAACTCATTCACCCACTATCGTTAACTGTAATGATATGGCACATGCATTCAAAAATATTAATTCCACCCACGAACTTAATCAGCTTTAGCTCACTCCCATAATGCGCACTTGCGTAAATCCTTCCTGAGTATCAAAATCCGCGCATGACTATTTCCCTCGAACAACGCACCAGCGAAATTAACCGTGTTACCTGGTGGGGCATTTTTGTCAATCTATTTCTAGCTGCCATCAAACTCATCGGCGGTATCATTGGTCAATCTCAATCGCTGATTGCAGATGGTTTACATTCACTTTCAGACCTGGCCAGTGATGCCATGGTATTGATTGCAGCCAAGCATGCAGGTGAAGAAGCAGATGACGACCATCCCTATGGACACGGTCGTTTTGAGACACTGGCGACGGTTGGACTGGGCATCTTTCTTATTATGGTTGGTCTTGGTATTGCCTTTGATGCCGCACATCGTGTTTTTGATGAAGAAGTCAAAGCCATCCCTCACCACTTCACACTTGCCATCGCACTATTTTCTATTTTAAGTAATGAAGGTCTATATCACTTTACCCACCGAGTCGGGCTTCGTATTAATTCAAAAATGTTGATTGCCAACGCCTGGCACCACCGAAGTGATGCAGTTTCTTCAATTGTGGTACTTGTTGGTATTGCCGGCGCTCAGATGGGCTTGCCCATTCTTGATCCTGTTGCTGCAATTATTGTTGCTTTGATGATCACAAAGATTGGCTATGAGCTTGGTTATCACAGTCTCCGTGAACTGGTTGATACAGCACTTGAACCCGAAATGGTAGAGCAAATTAAATCAAAAATTCTCGAAAATGAGGATGTGCTAGAAATGCATATGCTGCGCACCCGGCGTATGGGGCACACTTCACTGGTTGATGTACATATTCTGGTTCAGCCCAAATTAAGTGTTTCCGAGGGTCATCATATATCCGAAGACGTCGAAAGATCTTTGATTGAATCTTTTGATGACATTAACGATGTCACGGTACACATCGATCCTGAAAATGATGAGCAGGAAGCTCGATGCCGACATTTACCGCTGCGTAGCGAATTAATTATTGCACTGAATAGCGAGTGGTCCCAAATACCTGAACTCAAAGCAATTGATGACATCACTTTGCATTATCTGGATGGCCAGATAACGGTTGAAGCAACCATCCCCCTAAAGATTTTAGCTTCTCTCAATGACGCCACAAGCCTTCAGACCAAATTTAAAGAAGCTAGTTTAGCCGTAGGATGTGTAGGTGAAGCTAATTTAAGATTCCACTAGAGGCACCGACATGGTGCATCATTGACTGCAATTGCACCACACTGTCTCAATGATTACCCAAAAATTACCGTAGTCGCAAAAAAAACAAACATATATACCTTTCCTTTATCGGCACAATTCATGCAGAATAGCCCATTGAGTAAGGCATCTCTGGTTAGTCCCTTTTTTTAATCCGCCTAACTAGAGATTCCTTTTTTTACAAAACACCGCGCTGTTTAGCGAAAACAAAATCCGATCTTCGGGGAGCAAATCATGTCTGCAACAGATGTTTTAAATATGATCAAGGAAAGAGACGTCAAATTCGTTGATTTCCGTTTTACTGATACCCAGGGTAAGGAGCAACACGTTTCTGTACCTGCTCACACCATCGATGAAGATGTCCTGGCCGAAGGCAAAATGTTTGACGGCTCATCTATCGCTGGCTGGAAAGGCATTAACGAATCAGACATGATTTTGATGCCCGATTGCGATACCCAGGTCATTGACCCTTTCTGCGAAGAAGTGACCATGAACCTGCGCTGTGACATTATCGAGCCACACGACATGCAGGGCTACAACCGTGACCCACGCTCTATCGCCAAACGCGCTGAGGCTTACTTGAATTCAACCGGTATCGGCGATACCGCCTACTTCGGCCCTGAAAATGAATATTTCATTTTTGACAGCGTTCAGTGGACTGACGAAATGGGCGGCGTTTCTTACAAAATTGGCTCTGAAGAAGCTGCCTGGAACACAGGCGCAGAATATGACGGCAACAATATGGGGCACCGTCCCGGCGTTAAAGGCGGTTATTTCCCCGTGCCGCCAATCGATTCACTACAGGACCTACGTTCTACTATGTGTCTAACCAGTGAAGAAATGGGCGTTCCAACCGAAGTCCATCACCACGAAGTGGGGACCGCTGGCCAATGTGAAATCGGTACCGTATTTAATACCCTGGTCAGGAAAGCTGACGAAGTGCAGATCTTCAAATACGTCGTACACAATGTGGCTCACGCCTACGGCAAGACCGCAACCTTCATGCCTAAACCCATGGTCGGTGATAACGGTAGCGGCATGCACGTCCACGTATCTATTGCCAAAGGCGGTGAAAATACTTTTGCTGGCGACCAATATGGTGGTTTGTCCGAAACCGCCCTGTTCTTTATCGGTGGCGTTATCAAACACGCCAAGGCCATCAACGCTTTCTCTAATGCATCAACCAACAGCTACAAACGTCTGGTTCCCGGTTTTGAAGCGCCCGTTATGCTGGCTTACTCAGCACGCAACCGCTCTGCTGCGATTCGTATTCCACACGTTAGCAACCCCAAAGGCCGCCGTGTTGAAGTTCGTTTTCCTGACTCAACAGCGAACCCTTATTTGTGTTTCTCTGCGATTCTGATGGCCGGCCTTGATGGCATTCAGAAGAAAATGCACCCCGGTGATGCTGGTGACAAAGACCTGTACGACCTGCCACCAGAAGAAGAAGCAAAGATCCCACAGGTAGCCTTCTCTTTTGATGAAGCCCTGAAAGCCCTGAACGAAGATCGTGATTTCCTGAAAGCGGGCGGCGTCTTTGATGATGACGTTATCGACAGCTTCATTGCACTTAAGAGCGAAGAAGTACAACGCTACCGCACTTCAGTTCATCCCTGTGAATTTGATATGTACTACAGCGTTTAACACGACTCTTTAGACTTTCATCAAAAAGTACCTTGTCCATCTGGGCGAGGTATTTTTTTGTGCTTTATTTAGTATTTACAGCTATGCTTTAGGTCATGAAAAATTTTCTAGCTTTTACTCTAGTGTTATCAGCATTTTCAATTCATGCCGAGATCTATCGCGGAGTCGATGAGGATGGTAACGTCTTCTTTACTGATACAGAACAGGAAAATTCTGAACTCATACCAACACCCACACCCAACACAGTTACCATGCCTAAACTGGAGGCTAAGAAACCTGAGCTAGTCGAAGATAAGAAGGAAAGTGTCTACAAAACGTTCAGCATTATTAGCCCAACACATGATGCTACGATTAAGGAAAACTCTGGCAACATCACTGTAAACCTGCTAATTAAGCCTAAGCTGAATGTCGATGAGGGCGACGCTATTCGCATCAGCATTGACAATCAGGTGGTCGCAAAGCGCACAACTTCACTAAGCATCCCAATTCCTAATGTTGATCGTGGTAGCCACAACCTCAAAGCAGAACTAATCAATCGCTCTGGAAAAACCATCATGAGCCAGTCAGTGCTATTTCATATGAAACGCTTTTCTGTTCTGCACTAAGCCCCACCCCACCAACTCAAATAACTTTATTAACCCATGCACCATATTGGTGCGTTATACTACTCAATGAGTATAATTTTCTTAATATAGTACTTTCATTTTCAATGCTTTAAATAGATCACATGTAATATATTGATTTTTAAGTGAATAATTTTTTGATTATATTTTTTAAGATATGTATTTTTTGGTTCAATACTTGCAACACAAATAGCTAATGACTCAATCCACACAACAATCTGCTCAAATGATACTTGATAACCTGCATTCTGCTGTGCTCGTTATTAATCAGGAATTATGTATTGTGTACATGAATCCATCCGCAGAAATGATGTTCCAGATCAGCCATACTCAGGCAAAACTTAGGCCCATCCAGGAACTAATTATTGACGAAGCTGACTTTTTTTCACGTATTAAAAGCTCACTGAAAACTCAGCACCCTTTTTCCGCCTTCGAGGACGATCTCGCTGTGCGAACAGGCCAGTCCCTGGCCGTAGACTACATGGCTTCACCCATTGAATATGACAGGAACGGTCATTGCCTGCTACTTGAATTCGTTAGTCGTGGTCGACATCGAAAAATGGCTAATGAAAAACATTTACTCAATCAAAATGAGGCCAGCCGAAGTCTGTTAAGAGGGCTGGCCCATGAAATTAAAAACCCTTTGGGTGGCATACGCGGATCCGCTCAACTGCTAGAAAGAAAATTCAATAACGAACAGGATCGTGAATTCACTCATGTCATTATTCGTGAGGCTGATCGATTAAAACAACTGGTCGATAGAATGCTGGGACCAAGGGATATCCCACATAAAAGCCAGCTTAATATTCATCAACTTCTGGAACATGTTCGAAGCCTGGTACGTGTCGAAGCAGAACATATTCATTTCATTGCTGATTATGATCCCAGCCTTCCCGATATTTATGGCGATGAATCCATGATTATTCAGGCAATACTCAATATTACGCGCAATGCTATTAAAGAGGTTTCTACTGATGGCGAAATCATTTTTAGAACGCGACCAGTAAGAAATTACACCATTGGAGATAACACGTTTCCTCTAGTAGCAAAAGTTGACATCATTGATAATGGCCCCGGCATTCCTGCTGAACTAAA
>Ga0224511_10004672_pt1 | contig 10449 bp, 2 predicted proteins | sample SF_May12_sed_USG_2_FD_169988 | JGI IMG/M metagenome (GOLD analysis project Ga0224511, IMG submission 169988) | Sediment microbial communities from San Francisco Bay, California, United States - SF_May12_sed_USGS_8_1 | ecosystem: Environmental > Aquatic > Marine > Sediment | place: USA... | reverse complement strand
GTTATGCTGGCTCGCGTGAAATCCATTGTTTTGGCTAATTAGTGGTTAATTAACAATTAATTTTATGTTTTATTAATACAAATTGGTACTTTTGAGGTAACCTCACAGTATTTTGCTTATTTCATTTGAATATTATCTCTAGTTTTTGAAAATGACAAATTGACTTTTTGGGGGCTGCTTTGGGCATTTCAACATGTATCACTACCTTAAGATTGCGTTTTCAACTGTTGTCGAATATAACATTGTGGGTGATGTTTTTAGTATCAAGAAACGATGGAAACAGCTAACGGGTCTATAAGTTTTTGACACATCTTATTATGGCTGACAGTTACATATCGTGTAACAACGAAGGGGCATTAACTTTGTTTGAAATGTCACGCGCTTTTTTAATTAAATTTGGGTCAAAGACCTAGGCATTATTTTTCTAAATATGTTTCTAGATGAAATTTCTATCAGTGTAAGTGGAAACAGATGCTTTGGAATTCACAAGCTCAAACTTTATGTATCGTTGTCAATTCTCTTAATGGTATTTAACCCGTAATTTACACATCTACACTCTGAATATAGTCTTAAGATTCACAAGCATAATTCAGATTGTGATCGACTGTAATTGTCGGCATTATAATGGCTTAGGTATGCTGTAACATTAAAATAAGATTTTGTATTAAAGGCTGGCCAAGGAAGTCATTAAAATTATACGAAATGGGATCATACGTTTGTGTCTAATAAATAGAATTTCTCGAGCTTGCTTAGTGATCGACGCAATGTTCTATTATTGACGCGTTTGCTTAATGAGCAAGTGCTTAATGCGAAGATGAATATGTTTGAAATTATACGTGCAATTTCACGACATATTATCAAAACATATGTCTGGATTTTAGGAATTAAAAATAACTTAAGTGTTATAGACGATTCTTAGCGTTTCGGGTTGCAAAATATTATATGTTGAGGTTAAATTCCGTGCTTAAACGACATTTGAAATTGCAAATTATTGAAGTCAAATCCATGTTTAGGTTATTCGTCTGATATGACCAAATGTGTACGAGTTTAGAAGCAACGTGTGGTTGGTCGACATGATGTTTAATTGTTTATCAAGATGTATGAGACTTGATATTTCTGTCTTATCATAGAAAAGTGTTCGAAATAATTTCCGAATAACTTTCCACGGTCTGGTGTTGTGGTCGCGGTCACCCAGAATCAGTCCTTGATGAGGTTGCAAGTCATGTTCAGTGTTCTACATGTAGTATTTGATTCTCTTGCATTTTCTCTTCTATATTTTTTTAATATACGAACAGCCGTATTTGTCCTTAACATATGAAGTACAATTGTAAGAGTAGTACTTAACACGTTTGTTACTATATATGGCAACACATTTGACAGGTCTGCAAGGCCATTACGCGACTTTTCCCTGTAATATGCGATTTCGGCCGCCTACAACTCGCTGTCTCGCGCAAAAAGCGCCTTAAAATGACGATTTCTGCATAAAAACATTAAAACCATTCGCGCAATAAAATAGCGACGTTATGTTAACGTTGTAGGTAAAATAAACTTTTTGTCAATTAAACACAGTTTAACAAACAAAGTTTTACTATCGTAAATAAGAAAATGACCAGGAATAAAACGTGCGTTTGTATAGAAAGTAGTGGTTCTTCTACTAAAACAAACGTATTAAAGACGTTGATGATTATGGCTCAGTCACAATGTCGGCGATCTGTCGGGGATAAGTTTTGGCCGGGGGTCGTTGTAGAAAATAAAGAATCCTTGAACAATCCTAGCAATAATTCTAATAAAAGTAGAGCATAAAGCATAAAAGTAGTCACATTGTCTGAGATATTTCTAAAGGATTGTGACCAGGTTTAGTCGAAAAATCGTGGGATGAGCCTCCGATGGCCTCCAATTGCATCGGAGGCGATTGGAGGCGACATTTGCGAGCGTCTTTTCTTTTAATTAAAAGGAGGGTTTTCTGACCTGTCACAGCCTCCTGCCGCAAGAGCGTCTCAAACTTTTAGCAATCCGGTCGGAGGAGCACTTATATACACGGCGATTAACTACGGTTCCACCGTACGATTCGTCGGAGACGATCGAAGAAAGCGTACGAGTCGTCGCAGGGCGCCTCCGATTCAGTCGGAGGTCGCCGGAGACTACTCGCAGACATTGAATCTCAACCTGAATTTGCAATCCCACACAGAATCTTGCGACTAGTCTCAGATTATTCGGAAGACGCCTCCGATTAATCGGAGGACATCGTAGGTCATCTGAGATTGTGTCTGGGATGCCCAAAATGGGTAAAAAATGCGAGCAATCGTACAATTTTAATTTCAAAGATTTGGACCGCGGCGGGTGTAGCGCTGTCTAAACTATTTGCCACAAGCCGCAGGCGTCCGGAGAGCGCCTCCAACGGGTGCAAAATCGCGAGATCTGTCTCAAGATTTTGTTCGAATTACCCGGGTTTTACCCAGCGCCGACGCATCGCAAATGATTTGTGACTGAGCCATTAGTTTCAGCTCGTCATTATGCAAAACCACCAGGAGATCTCCATAATGACCTAAAGGCCGAAGTACATTTGTAAGAGTAGTAAATAAAGCTGCTACTTCTAGCCAATGTCTATTTCAGTACCTATTTCATACATATTCTACCTACGCCCAGATTGTGATCAATCTTACGACGTAGTAAGGCCTTTTATTTTGTGTAGATTTTTTATCATATAAATACAAATAATGTTGCCAGACACTGGTCTTCACTGGTCTACACCGATGAAAGTCATTGACCGTACCAAGGCGGTAACTCAACATTTCTTGGAGAATTCCTTTAAGAAATTATCAATAAAAAAAAAATGAAAAATCCGAAAAACACAAAAATATATGTTTTCTAAATGTCTGTTGCGTCATGATGTTGTAAGAGATTTTGTGTCGTCTCTTGTGTTAGTTTTTGTACGGGCCATTTTGTCGTGGTGCCCTTAAACATGACATATCTACATTATTTACAACATTCTTTGTTTGAACATCTCTTCAATTTATATTGTAAACAAAATTTAATATCTCTATATTATCACACAGAGAATATTTATGTTGACCAAATCCAGACAAAAAGAAGTTTGTAGAAGTTCAATGTGGACTTACGATGACGTCAAACAGCCTAATGACAAGCACATATTACAGATGCGAAACACATACTGCTGTAGCGGCACGGTCAATTCATACAATTGTTAGTAAAACGCTGGTTAAATATGACAAAAAATATCTATATATATATATATATATATTCTACAAAAGACTACAGTGTTACACATATGTTTATCTACATCTATGTACTAGCCAACATATTCCTTTTATTATCGTACAAGCACAAAAGAACTACGACGTTCATGAGTTTTAAACTACGTACAGACGCAAGAATCATTTATTAATAAAATTACTATGTGTAAAATGGAAAATACTTAATTATAGCTTGCAAGGGAATGTAGAAGCCTCTTTTTATACAACTGTTAATTCATTTTAATGCAAAATACCACACAAGTGCCCCCTTTAGCATGAGTTCAACTGTACATGTATGTTTCAATCAAAACAACATGCAATGTATACTCCCAGAGGACCAAAACATATAACTACACATTGATGTAATACGAGGTGATTTTGACAACCGCCTTACAAGCACTATTTACTTGTTACGTTCATAAATAGGAGACAAGTACGTACATCAACTGATAAGAAAGAACACTAACGCTATCAATTAAATATTTCAAAGGAATACAATCTACATGCGTTAAGGTTGTGTATGTTGGATATGCGTTTTGTGGTAGATTGGTGCAGGTTTATAGAATGTTTACCCGAACAACATGTTATTTAAACATCATACAGTTATCAACAGATCATGCCATTTGCAATGTTATACCATTATAAAACGACGGTAATGATAATAAATGAAAGAAAATGTCACTGCGTTTTGTTGTTAAATCGAGTTCATGCAGAAAAATAACACATCATTACACTGTGGCCCAGTGACTTAAATATGTGCATATCAATGTCCGGAATTGAGGTGACTGTTTATACGCTTATTGCGTTGTTAAAGGAAGATATTATGGTCAAAATATTATTGAAGATATTGTTTCGTGACATCGTGTGTACAGATTTATTAGTTTAATGCTTACTATGCTCATTTATGCGAAAAGAAAACATGCCCATCGAGGCACTGTAGCGAACTTGCAGTGGGCGGTGGTGGTGTAACTGTTAAAAATTATACCTGTTTTTGTGGTGTTTTCCATAGTCATAGGAAAATTTGCATTTGAATGCTTTCTTAACAATACTTGTTTAATTAATATTTACTGCTGATACTTTCTAGCAACATGATAGAAAGAAAGAAAACAAGATCAAACACTATAAAGACAGATACTGAAAATCGAAGTGCACTATACTACATGGTGACTATATGATACTGTTATGATACAATACATAGTAAAAGCGGGATGCAAAAACTTGCAACAATAAATCAAACGTGTTTAATTAATAATTTTTAATGCCATGTGTGCTCAGTAACAACATTTTATACGTTTTACGATTTTGATGTATATGTTCTATGTTTGTATAATTATTAATTTAATGTGTTTGATATGACATTGTGTTCTACCAGAAGAACATACTGCTTTTCATCTATATAACAAGTTCAAACTAGGTAAACGATCTCTTCGTTCGGGAAACATCCAGAATGATCATTCTGTGGGCTAGATATTGTTGACATTTCGACAATAGATTTCTATTTTTTCCGCTTGTTTCATCCGGCAAAATTTCTGGACCTATTGAGTGTGAATTAATAAATATGATTCAGTGTATAGCAATTAGCTTGCTCGCGATTGTCACAAACTATCAAATGACATTAACATGTCTCTTTCTCATGTTCCCCGATTCTCCACAACAACAAATCAATGGTTATGAATTGACTCAGCGGCGTGTCCTTGATTCTGTCACCAGGACTCAGCAAGAAATTCGTGGTTACCAATATGAAAAAGAAAGTATATGCCAAAACGGCGTGTTTTCTCCGGTACTTCCATTATGTTCATAGTAATAATAAGTCTACTATGTAGTGGTATTTTCCTTTCAATACATTCATATACAAATTATATTACTCTAATTATATGAATTGAGTTTCGCCCATGCTCTTAAGGCGTTGATTGTGTAGCAGCTACCAGAACCATATTTTAACAGCTTCATAAAAATCGAGGCTGATATTTTCGTATGACTTTTTTTTGTAAGCTTTTCTTCCGTATACGATCTTCTCTTCTTTTCTTAGAATAGTTTTCAATGCGCTTTTCTAACTAAAGGTTACGAAAGACAAAGCGCAACCTTATAACCGTTTTTAACTTTGACAGTTACACACAAGCATTGTTTTCAAGTATACGTTACCTACATTTGCTGCGGTTTGCTCAGTAAGTAGAGACCCAGACTTTAAGTCCAAAGGTCATGGAGCACAGGGGACAGCACATTGTCTTCCCGAGGGTCAATATTAGGCGTAACAATATTTATGTTCATGTGTTCCTCACAGCTGACTCATGTGCTGAAACAGTCAGTAACGTGAGGACTAAAGAAAACTGAGAAAAGGGAAAGCACTCAGGAAGCATAAACTGCATGGGAAAACAGCAGCCTCGGTTTTATTGAAGCTATTTGCCAAATTCTAAAATAAGCAAAAACAGTGAACTGCTTGTTTGATAGTCTGACGTTGTAATAAGATGTAATTAGTGTAGCTCTGACAATAGATTTGAATCAACCATGCAAACATTTAAATTCCTTATGCGCTCATCAGGAGCCAGTAAGCACATCACTTTTTGCTGTTTATTCAATGTATATATTGCGTCAACAACACAACCATTTTCAGTCTATAAGAGTTTAACTAAGCACCCCATAGCGTAATTACAGAAATACAAGTATAGTTGAGAGTGTGCGAAATTGGCAGCTGTCTGCTAGTTGTACGTTTAAATTTAATAGAATAGTTTATACTAGGCTCTAACAACCACCAAATCTAGGTGCATAACATGTGCAACAGAAGTTGTGCAAATTAGGGTCATCGTTCTATTATCTCATAATAGAATATTGCGAATTTTAAAGATACTTCTGAATCTTGTCATAAAAGTGTGTTTTTGATAAAAGAAAGTAATATGTTTTAATGATTACTGTTCGAGATAATACTGCTTTAAGTTGTTAAATGAAAACATGTACAAATGTATAATTGTACATTAAAGAAACGTTTTTATCTATATAATGGTTTTTTGATGGACACGCTAGTTATGTGCTTCGATGTCTGACTATTACTCTATAGACACATATTGTTTTCTCTTACTGTTTGCTCCGAAAGTGTGTGTGCTTTAAATTATAAAGGTTACGGCAATTTTTTTTTAAATCAATACGATTAAGTTCATGAAAAGCAATTAATCTGATTGGTGATAAACAAACGCCGGTGTGCGATAGAGTGAGTGTGGACAATATTTCGCCTTATATCGTAATTGCACTGCTCAAAGCTATCATGTTCGACCCTGACACTCAGCAGCGAGGAATTGAAATATGATATGTCGGTTTAGAAACACTGTTGATTATTAGAATGTTTTTCTAATGTACAACACTACATTAACATCGGATTGTATTTTCAAGACAGTAAAGAAAGTGTTTAGTTCAGTAATATGATTTACAAAAATGTATTGTACGCAGCAAGAGTAATAATGTCCCCGCAAGTTTTTCCTTTTTAACGTTAATGTAGAGCATTAATTGTGTATATACATTTATACCGTTTAAAGTGCATTTCAGATAACACATTGACTGTTGTCTTAACTATAGACCAAAACAGAATCACGAATGAAGAATTTCGCATTTACGTATCTTGTCAATTCAGGTTCAAACGAATTATAGTACTACATTTGTACCTTCAATCGTCACATCTGACAATTATTAGGACTTATCGAGACTGACTTTGTTGTGTCGATCATATTTTACATAATATAACTTGCCTCGTCAGACACAGTTCTGTAGACATTATTTGATATACTTGACTTATAACACTACAATGTTTCTGTTGACCAAATCCAGAAAAAACATGTTTGTAGAAGTCCAACTTGTACTAATGATGACGTCTAACTTTTTATGACCGGTAAAAAAGTAAAAAAGTACTGCTGCGTTGTTACAAGCAACCGACACCAGACACGCCTCAAAATATATTACTTTTGTGTATGGTGATTTGAGTATGATATGGTTTTATGGCCATTCGTCTATGCTTTAAGAAGGGCAGTCTCCAGTTACTAGTACACGCGAATGTTTGCCTGAATTGCGATTTCTCTCAAACACATACTTTCGTGCTAACATGCGTGATCTTTGTGTTCAGGCAGCCAGCAATTCATACATCTCACATACCATGCAGTTAAATCCTTATAAGCTTTGATAGGAAGTTTAGGCGTTACTAAACAAATTGGTTATTTCATCATAGAACAGAAAGTATTTGACTAGCCTAAATGTTATAATTAAGATCGGCTGGTCCTCTGGAATCATGGATTGTATTTGTTTACATTTGAAATAAGAGACCCATTCATGCGTTTGGGGCGTCATTGGTGTGGCATTCTACATAAGCATTGAAAGCATTGACAAACAGCTTTAAAAAAACGAGGCTGCTGTTTTTCTAATGCAAGCTATGCTTCCTTCTGACTTTCCTTTTACATATTAATTTGCCTATCTGAATCAAGAAAAGCAGTTGTCAGTAAATGTGTATACACTAATAGCTGTATTCCTCTTGGAGCTTGATAATTTACTAGTTTTAGATAATTATTATGTTCGTGTGCTGTGCATCTTTGAAGTCTTCTTTAATGCGTTATTTCTTGTCAGGACTGTAATTATGTCTAACATATTATACCTGTTTTGTTTTTAAACTTTATTTGTTAAAGTCCATGACTTTACACATAATTTTACCCTCTGGTTAATTGTTATACATTGAGCGTTACTACATTTAGAGTTGAAAACAACCACGTTATTGCATAAGTTTCTTTGAAATTACACTCACGTTTTTAATTAAATGTATTCAAACGCGTATGCGTCAATCTAAAAACGTTGTAAGATTTAATTGATTTTGTGATCACAAACAAATGGTACACCTGAATTTTTATAAGATCACATCGGTATTTAAAAACAAATTTTACTATCATTTAGCATGTTGAGTTGTGTGGGTTCATGATTATTTAACAATTTAACAAACATTAACATTGCGTTTTTTACTGTTGCCGAATAAAATTGTGGATGATATTTTCAGTATCCAGATACGATGAAAACAGCTAACGGATCTCTTGTTTTTCGGCACACCTTATTATGGCTGACAGTTACATTTCGTGTAACAACGAAGGGGCATGAACTTTCTTTGAAATATCAAGCACTTTTTAAATTAAGTTTTGGTCATAGACCTAGGAATTTTTTCTAAATATGTTTCTAGATTTAGTTTCTATTAGTGTAAGTGGAAACAGAAGTTTTGGAATTTACAAGCTCAAACTTTATGTATCGTCGTCAATTCTCTTAATGGTATTTAACCCGTACTTTATATACGTAAAATTTCATTATAATCTTTTAAGATTACACAAGCATATTTCAGATTGTGATCGTCTGTAAATGTCGGCATTATAATGGCGTATGTATGCATTAACATGTGATCATTAAAATGAGATTTTGTATTTAAGGCTGACAAAGGAAGTCATTAAAATTATATGAAATGGAATTATACCGTTTGTGTCTAATTAATAGAATTGATCGAGCTTGCTCAGTAATTGACGCAATGGTCTTTTGGTGACACGTTTGCCTAAGGCGCAAGTGCTTAGATGTATATTTTGAAATTATACTGTTTATACTGTTTAGGTTATTCTTCTGATATGACCAAATGTGTACGAGTTTTGAAGCAACGTGTGGTTGCGCGACATGATGTTCAATTGTATATCGAGATTGGCCATGAGACTTAACACAGAAGGCGGTTCGATATTATCTACAAACAACTCTCCACGGTCTGATATTGTGGTCACGGCCACACAGAGTCAGTCCTTGATGAGGTTGCAAGTTTTTTATCTTCTATATTTTTAAACATACGAACAGTCGTATTGGTCCTTAACATATAAAGTACAATTGTAAGAGTAGAAATTAACACGTGTGTTACTATATATAGAAACAAATTTGACATATTTGCAAGGAGGCCATGACGCGACTTTTCCCGTATTATGCTGTTTCGGCCGCCGACAACTCGCCCATTATGCGTATTAGCCGTCTCGCGCAAATGCGCCTTAAAATGACGATTTCTGCAAAACATCAATAACGTTTGCGCAATGAAATAGCGACGTTATGTTAACATTGTAGGTAAAATAAACGTTATTGTTAATTAAAAACAGTTTAACAAACAAAGTTTTACTGTCGTATAAAAGAAACTGACCAAAAATAAAACGTGGAATTTTAAGAAAAGTAGTAGTTCTTCTACTAAAGCAACTGTATTAAGGACGTTAATGATTAGTTGCAGCTGCAAAAAACCACCCAAAAATGTCCATAATTACCTAAAGGCCTAAGTTCATTTGTACGAGTAGTAAATAAAGCTGCCACTAGTAACTACATAAATTTTCTACGCCCAGATTGCGACCAATCACACGACATAGCAAGACCATCTTTTTGTGAAGATTGTTTTACCTATAAATATAACAAGAAAAAGTAAAACAGAGGCTGTTTTACAGAGACGGTCTATGTTGAAGCTTGGTGTGATATGCAAATTCATGAAGCGTTATGGAAAGTGGTTTATGTCATGAAATGTTCAATTGGAGTTCCAAGTGTTATGCTTGGGAGGAGTAATTTTTCTGTCTATTTCAGGTATACTGGGCGTGTACGCAATTTCGGCTACTTTTTGCAGTTTGTTTAGAAGTGTATCTAAATAAACACAACATTGACAATGACGTTTTTGTAAGCTAATCCTGGATAATTCTGACACATTTCTGTGTGGCTGTTATGCTAATTTGTATCACACATAGTCGTGATCAACCACCTCTTAAATTTACATTATTTCAGCTCCAAGTGTACGCCAATATTCGGCCACTAAAAGTCAGCAAATGGGAGAGGTGTATTCAACTATTTTTAGATTTAATTCTTGATAAAGACAAATATAAGCTGTCACTGGAGTTTGACGCCATTTTGGGCGGGCTGTCGATAGGTCACTTGCGTACAAGCCCAGTATTTTAACTTTTCTTAAATTAATCTTTCCTTTTCTTAACATTGTGCTCTTATAATATGTTTCTTGCAAAATATTACCTGGATGTTTATTTAGATCTTTTTTGGTTTAAATTCTTTAAAGGGGCATTGTCTGATCTTTTTATCAGCTATTTATCAGCTATTTATTGAATATTTTAATATCAAGTAGTATTTTATCGTCAAAAAGAATGAAATAATAACATAATACCGAAACATATTG
>Ga0224511_10004671_pt1 | contig 10451 bp, 5 predicted proteins | sample SF_May12_sed_USG_2_FD_169988 | JGI IMG/M metagenome (GOLD analysis project Ga0224511, IMG submission 169988) | Sediment microbial communities from San Francisco Bay, California, United States - SF_May12_sed_USGS_8_1 | ecosystem: Environmental > Aquatic > Marine > Sediment | place: USA... | reverse complement strand
TGGCCCCATCTGTAATTCAAGGAAGTGTCACAAAGATGTGAATGGTTCTTCTTCTTCTTTGTATCTCCGTGACAGGACAACTGTCAAGAATCTGCAGGTACCCCCGCAGGTACCCTGTCCAGTGTCAGGAGTAGTGCAGGTACCCCCGCAGGTACCCTATCCAGTGTCAGGAGTGGTGCAGGTACCCCCGTAGGAGCCCTGGACAGCTGCCAGGAGTGGTGCAGGTATCCCCGTAGGTGCCCTGGACAGCTGTCAGGAGTGGTGCAGGTATCCCCGTAGGTGCCCTGGACAGCTGTCAGGAGTGGCGTAGAAATTGGCCTACTGAGTCTTAGGAGCAGTGTTTCCCAAGGTGGATCATCAGGATATTTTCTGCTTGCTCCCATAGAGAAGGTAAGTATCTGGGTGAGCTCCCATAGAGAAGGTAAGTCTAGGGATGAGCTCCCATAGAGAAGGTTAGTCTCTGGGTGAGGTCCCGTAGAGAAGGTAAGTATATGGGTGAGCTCCCATAGAGAAGCTAAGTCTATGGGTGAGCTCCCATAGAGCACGTAAGTATATGGTTGATCTCCCATAGAGAAGGTAAGTATACGGGTGAGCTCCCATAGAGCACGGAAGTATACGGGTGATCTCCCATAGAGAAGGTAAGTATACGGGTGAGCTCCTATAGAGCACGTAAGTATACGGGTGAGCTCCCATCGAGAAGGTAAGTCTATGGGTGAGGTCCCATAGAGAAGGTAAGTATCTGGGTGAGCTCCTATAGAGAAGGTAAGTATATGGATGAGCTCCCATAGAGAAGGTAAGTATACGGATGAGCTCCCATAGAGCATGTAAGTATACAGGTGAGCTCCCATAGAGAAGGTAAGTATATGGGTGGGCTCCCGTAGAGAAGGTAAGTCTATGGGTGAGGACCCGTAGAGAAGGTAAGTATCTGGGTGAGCTCCCAATGAGGGTTTGTAAGAGACAAAATTCACCCTTCTGTGACTGTGTAGGCAACTGTGTATGTCACGCCCACATCCGTGAAAATCTGTGTCTGCCGGTAAACGTACGTAACGTGTGGCCCGCAGTACTGCTTGACGCCCAGCGTTATAACGTGTAAAGTTTTGAAATGGAAACTCCCCATAAAAACAGTCAGGCTATTCCTAATGGCTGTGTGCGTGGGAAGTTACTTGCTAGGGAACCAACTTGTAACAGCAACAGCGTAACTGACGTGGGGCACCATGCCTCTCCCTTGACCCCTTCACTTTTCCCAGCTCTAAAGAGTGTCGGGTACCCATTTCTGCTGTTCAATGGTTAGAACTTTGAAAAGTCTCGTGCACAAACTGTTCGAACCAGGAACCTTGAGCTAGCAGATAGATATGACGTAGATCCTACCACAGTGATGAATATTTTGTATGGTTTAGGATTTTAGGTTGGGGGACTCGGGGTGCTCCGTGCAACTAAATCAATTAGATTCATTCATAAATTCTTTTTTGTATCTCCACGACAGAGCGGTTGTCAGGAGTGGCACAGAAATTGGCCTACTGAGTCTTAGGCTCAGTGCTTCCCAGGTTGCATTATTAGGAGACTTTCTGCTTGCACCCGAGCGCCCCTAGGGAAGGTAGCTCTATGGGTGGGCTTTCTTTATTTAACCTCTGGATCCGAGACCGACGAGATATGTCCATGAAAGACAAAGGTTTTACCCGAATCGAACCTGGGACTCGGTGCCTAAAGCCCTGTATGCTATCCACTAGGCTATTGCCTCACTCTATTCAGAAATAAAACCATATAGGGAGTATCAGCTACTTCATTTCATGGAGAGGATCAAATCAAAAGATGCAGTCACTTCCACCATATATCACTATCCATAAACTAAAGACCCACTCAATAGACAGACCCTCAATTTAAACGCCATCATATAGAAGCATCTTGTCTTATAACGGATGACGCTATTAAGTCAATGATTTTTTCATCTGGATGGCTCATGGTTTCCCCCCATAGAGTTGGAGCTCTATGGGTGGGCCTCCTTAATTAGTGTCATGATCAGAATCAGACGAGAAGCTGAAAAACTAGAAAATATTTTTATCATTTGTAGGTTGTTCTGTCAGCGGGATCGGTGAGCAAATTCAGAATGGATGGTCAAGCAGCTGACTTGGAGTGTATAGAGTCGTCCCCGCTCAGATGTGATGTGATTAATTCTGTCAGGCGACCGTTCCAGTATTTCCCAGTATTTACACATAATAACTACTGCAAGTCCACTCACTGAGACACTACGGTGTATGTTTAGTGACACAGCGCAAACCTCATACCATGCACTGTAAACAGATTGTGTGTTGACTAGATGCCTGGAAAATTGACACCCAAGCTTGGAATCAAACCTGGATCACTTGAATGCGTGACCCTCTATAGGGCAGAAGATAAGTCACCTGGGTAGTGATAGCTTTGTCTGTCACAATGAGTGGCACAGTAAATGATACACAACTTCCAGGCGCATCAAGTTGGTTACATGCCCTGCAAATGACCTCCTAGTAGCATATAAATTCTACTAGCTGACATCGAAGCCAGATTTGCATGGCATCATTGGCTAAAGTATAGTGTGAAGCGATGGCGAACTGAGCCTTGGACCAGAGTCCCCTTTTGGATTCTTGGTACGAGCATGAATTAACCAAAGCAATTGAGAAATGGCGGGATAGTGCGATGCATGGCTTTATGGCTATACAGGATTTGTCTCAAGATTGGAAGCTCAATGGTTTAGCCTAAGATTGTGGAGGCTCCTGCAGCGAGTATGAGCTCCTTACATAACGCCAAGGTTTTATAGCTTCTTCATCTCAAGCCTCGAGCTTAGGAGGTGTGCTATAGCGGATGGCCACGTGTCTGCATAAGAAAAAAGAAAAGAAAACGGTACTAGATACAACTGCATAACATAAATGAATTATAAAGACGGATTTAATTATGATTGCATGTGGGCTTCTCACTCCCCACTCGGAGAACTCGAAGAATTGGTCATTATAATCTATCAGAAGCCCACTGACAGGATCCAAGGAAGATGAGCTACTGCGGCTTCTTCTCTCCTCGATCAGTCCTTCATTCCTACCCTTGAGGGCTGTCAAAGTCTTCGGTTCAAAGGATCTACAATGTCAAAATCAATCGAACCTCACATGTTTTCAGCCACTGTCTGTCTGTCTGTCCATAGTTGAACTTCGGCCTTCCTCCTCGCTGTCAACAGGTTGTGTGGTGTCATTGAGGGGAGATTGAGCCATTTTCTGCAACGCTGGCTCAGGACGGGTCGGCAGAGTGTGATCAGCCGGGGAAAAATCCCTTGAAATACTCCGCCGCGGCTGGGAATTGAATCCGGGCCACATGGAGGACAGACAGTAAGATTCATTCACTCTCCCCCTGATCTATCAAGACCCGGGCAACGGAGAGGGCAGAATGTGAGATTCGTTCAGTTTCCCACTGAGCTATCATGACTGATTCAATTCCAATAGAGAAAAGTTTTTGTTTTTTTAACAGACTGTTTTACTTAGAGAAGTGTCCCGCTTATACATTCCCCCATAATTCTGCAATGATCAACACCAAACTCGTAGGGAGTCTGAAAGAGGCAAATTATTATTATGATGCAATCTATTCACAAGATCAACCAGTGTAAATCGGCAATGTGACCAGTTGATCCGGAATCTTAAAATGCTGTCTCATTATGGGCACACTTTCACACAAACAAGATTAGTTGATGTCATTCTCACTCGACCAGACCAGAACAGGCCAGAGCTGAGCGCTTCGTAAGCTTATGCATGTCACAGCATTGCCATCTCTGAGAAAATCATGTGAAGTGATAGATGAGTGGATAATGTACGAACTGGGCCCCTCATTCAACTCCCAGCTCGAGCAAAAATGCATTCTTTCACGGCATCCTCGTTGGATGAGGGCCATCGTCATTCCGCAGTTTGAAAGGTTTAAGAGTAGCTTAGTTCCTTCATGTCACTGATTCTCGGTGGCAGATGGTGTGTAAAAGCAGGCTTAGACCCTCAAACTTTTAGTACTATCTTAGTTCAGGGCAGCGTAGGGGTCAGTATCAGCAGCATTTATAGCATCGGATGACAATGTGGGGTCAGTATCTGCTGCATTGATGGGACTGGCAGGATTGTGCGTCAAGAGAGAAACTAAATAGATTAGCAGCAGTAAGTGGTGAGATACATTCATTTTCCAACTGCATGAGCTATCATGACTACCGTTACAGGTGTCAAATTCTGATTGGACAGAAGATTCCTCATTATGCTCCGGAACATTCCGATTTCTAAAGATTCCCGGTGCTAACTGTGCACCAATAATTCTGAGAGTTTAAACATTGTTGGATGCGGATCGTGATGTCTTATCCTCTCGGAAGCCAGCCCGCGGAGAAACCTCCTCCACGAGCCACAAAGGTGCGACCAGAAGACTTCCATAAGTAATGCTGCTAGAGATTGTTGGATATCATCTACTCAACAATCTCTAGCAGCATTACTTATGGAAGTCTTGTGGTCTCGCCTGGTTTGACTGATTAGGCTGATTTTATTCTACTTGTAACATCTTTTTCATCAGATGCTAATCTATTTATAGACTACCCTTAGACCATAGAGTTATCCCCCCTAGAAGGATAACTCTATGCCCCAGACTGATACTAAATAAGGCAATAAGTACCAAATAAGGCAGCCTCGTGTATAGGAAAATAGTTTTTATTTGATTGTTACATATGTACACTGTTCGTATCTTCTTCACCAGCGGCCTTAGAAGAATAGAAACCAATGCCGCTAAACGGACACAATAAAACAAGTCGAGATTGTACTTTGTACAAAAGAGCTGTCTTCTCTTGGCAAGTGAGGACAATTCCGAGTGTAGCTGCTTAAGATTTCAGCCTCAGCACAGTGAAAGGACACTGCTGTCAGGTGAACACAAAGTTCACACCAAAATCACGGTAAACAGTTACAATATGATTCGCAGTTAGATATAGTCAATCTAGTGACTGAAAATCATGCAACCATCTTAACGTTTGAGCAAAACTTACAAATCATTCTCGCTAAAAATGACGTCGGGCGGCGAGTCAGAGCGCCCCGTTCAGTCAGTCGATAGCGTACTATATTCTACTTTCCCCACTATGTGGGTGCACTTAGTGTCTTGTGGCACCAAAGAAGGACGGACATAGTGTAATGCTTGACGCCGTTACGCGATGCCGCATACCATTCAGTCTTCTTTGTGCTGTCGTACTAATCTAAAAGCGGAGAATTGGCACGCGACTGGCTAGTTCTCGTCACATCATTTGATGTCGTTTCATATGTAACGATAAATGGTCACTTCGAGAGAACTTTCTGTCACAATAGTTACATCTAAATGGTTTGTCTCCCGTGTGTTTACGAGTGTGTCTGGTCAGTTCATCACTTCTAGCAAACTTCCATTGACAATCCGGCCATTGGCATGAGTAAGGCTTTTCTCCTAAAATAGAAGTGTTTTATAACTAGCTGTTGCTAATAGGGGGGGGAGGCATTAGCTAATCAGGCTCATACCTGTGACAGCCTGGGTTTAAATCATGGTGGGCTCCCTGTGTGAGTATGAGTCGCTTTAAGAGGTCCACACGCTTACTCTATATCTCAAAACAAAAACAGGCCTCAGTATGAGCTGGAGAGTTGATACTGACTAGCTCGTTGTGGTTTAAGCTAAGCCAAAACTGATGAAAAGACAAGCGTCTAACCTAACCAGGAAGCTTGCTCTAACGGGAAGTCACTGCACGCGAAAGGAAAAGGAATGAAACTAGTAGTGTAGAACTTATTGCTCAACTGATCTAATTCAGGGGCAAATTGAGTAAGGACAGACTGTAAACAGTTGGTGGGATTGGTTTCCAGTATCAAAGTATACAGAATGACAGCTGTGTCCGATTTAAGATTTACTAGTCCACTGTTATGACTAAACTTAGAATTCAACTCGCGGATCGAACTTCACGCTACGTACCTGTGTGCGTTCTTCTGTGAGCTTTTAGATGTGAACTTTTCGTATAGACTTTATCACATCCAGGGAAATCACAGGTATGTTGTCGTTTGGGCTTTTTTGCGTCATCCTCTTCCTCATCGAATGAACCGTGATTTGAGGTAGCGACCCTTTTCAGAGGAGGACATGGCATCCCTGCTAGTCGTAAGGCATTCGCCTGTAGTAGTGAAGATTCTAGGCCTCTGTCACAAGAGAGAAGATAATAACGATGACAGAAGTCTACCATGTCTGACGGAATAGTGGGATATCTCAGTGGGTAGAGCACTATATGGGATAATGGGATAGCTCAGTGGATAGAGCATTATGGGATAGTGGGATAGCTCAGTGGTAGAGCACTATGGGATAGTTGGATAGCTCAGTGGTAGAGCACTATGGGATGATGGGATAGCTCAGTGGGTAGAGTACTATGGGATAGTGGGATGGCTCAGTATATAGAACACTATGGAATAGTGGGATAGCTCAGTGAGTAGACCATTATGGGATAGTGGAATAGCTCAGTGGATAGAGCATTATGGAATAGCGGGATAGCTCAGTGGATAGAGCATTATGGGATAGTGGGATGGCTCCGTGAGTAGACCATTATGGGATAGTGGGATGGCTCAGTGGATAGAGCACTATGGAATATTGGGATAGCTCAGTGGGTAGAGAGAGTACTATGGGATAATGGGATAGCTCAGTGGGTAGATCACTATGGAATAGTGAGATAGCTCAGTAGATAGAGCATTATGGGATAGCGGGATAGCTCAGCGATGGGGCAATTGGGTTAAGCTCGAAAGACCCCAGGCTAAAATCCTGCCCTTATTGGGTTGTGAGTGTAACTTCTTTACATGGTTTCCAACTACAGAACAAGCTTCAGCAGTGACATGGAGTCACTTTTGGTTCCAGGAGTTTCTCTAAATAGGATGTCCGAGTGATCGCATGATCGCATCAAACAATGCAAAGTGTCACCAAGCAACCATACTCTAGCACTATCAGATGTTACCTCTACGGGAGAGAATGGAGAAGGCGATTGACAAATATCCCCAGTCCTGGCACAAGGTACTATAACTAAGATAGGCATCAGCTGTTCACTGATTGCGAAAAAAACTATGAGTTGCGAAATCTGATCTCCTTCGAGATACTGATTTAGCCATAGAGTTATCTTCCATAGGATACCTCTATGGACTCCGTTAGTGAGGTAGTACTTACGGTATTAATGATCCGCTGAACTTGGTCACGTCTGGGTAGCCTATAAAGCCTTTCGGGGAACTGCATTCTACAGAGAAAATGAGAAGGAAATAAGCATAAAACAATAGGATAATCTGCGAGTCAGCTGTTCTCGTCGGGTGCCCGAATGTGAATCCTCTGACGGGGCTACACGAATACTACATTACAACATTTACAACACCCTCAAACACATTGCTACCCACACACAAGCCGTCCTGAACAGACCGCCAGGGACAAGAACTCCAACCCACTGGCAGGGTAGCTTGATGGCTGGAGCACTTGGCTCCAAATCGAGAAAACCTGAGTCAAAGTCCCAGACATGCTGAGTGCCCACGGTTTCAACAAGTCTCAGACTTCAGAGGTTCATTCAATAGGTCTATTCGCATGATTTCAGTCAGTCGCAATATAAAAATTTCAGTCTCGATCTCGCGCGACTAACACGGTTACAGTCAAAAAACTTGAGAATATTTCTATCGCATCAGATTTGTCCTCTCTCAAGTTTAACTCCTCGGTTCGAGCTGAACAGTCACTCGCGATTCGTTGACCCGACCTAGCAATCAGGTCTCTTTGCGGTAACCTTGACATTTGCCTAAACTCCCACGTTGACGCCTACTTTCAGTCGCCAAGATCTGTTCGCGTGATTTTGATCGCAGATCGCGACCAAAGGTGAAAGACGCTTTTTTTAAATCATGTTTTTGAACAGTTTAGCGGATCATGCAATCACGTGATCACGCAAATGTACCTAAAGCGATGGCCGACTGCCTGAGTAGATAAACAAAATTCTTTCCTTAGCGTGCAAAACTAACTGTATTGGGAGTTATCCCGGCCCGAGTGTTATCCTAATCTGAGAGTTATCCCTCCCTCGTGGACCTGGGAGGAATACTGAAAAGACTGCATTCACTCCCTAGCTATTGATGATTTGAACACACTGGATGATTCCGATAATCCATTATCACGCTTAACTGAATTAATTGGTCAGTGGCCGAGGTTTACGCAATAATTTCCTAGGCTCGGATCAGCTTCATAAGAGATTAATCTAGATTGGGGCATTTTCTAGACTGAGCTCGCGTAAAGTAGGCGGGTACGTACTCGTCCCAACTCCTCTTTAGCTGCCCCATGGCTTAGGGCTGCCAAAGGGGTGGGTATGTACTCGAAGTATGAAGCTTGGAGGGAAGCAGCGGGATGGAGTTCCTAAGGATATTTGGACGAGAGGAATATGGCTGATCGGCATCACCCACCCACCTCATTTTAATACTAGCTACACTTCTCCGAAAAACAGCAAAACATAAACAACAACACTAGGCAGCTGAGCAATTCACAGCCATATGACAGCCACTATACAGCTGGTGAGCGAGTCACACTCAATGCCCCTCAACCCTAAAAGAGTTCCCTCTCAGAGTTTACACTCGTTCGTCCCAACAGCCCCACAGCTAGGGGGGTAGTATAGCTCAATGCCCTAACCATAGAGTTAGGGAGGATAACTCTATGATCCTAACAGAGATACTAGCCAAACTGAGAACCAACTGAGCTTGGTGAGAAAACATGGCCTATCTGAATCATTAATCGGTATTGAGAAACTCTCTTGGATCGGCAACGATGTGGAAATACAACATGGCGGCATTGTCGTGTCTTCGCATCAGGCACGCTGCCAATCAATCCCAGCCCAGGTCACCAGCGGTCAAAGACTAATCTGAGGGATCTACATTTGGCAAGAGGCTAGAAAGGTTGCACCAGAAAATGGTAATGATATCTTTGGCTACAGGTTTGTTTGGCCTGAGTTTATAGTTCACTGGGTGTGAATGGGTGAGGCCATAGAGTTATCCTAACTTTATAACTCTATGGTTGAGGCAGGTGTGTACCTAGCCTAGACTAATTGGGTAAAGGCCAACTCATCTCTGCTAAGCTTGGACAAAGGAATCCCTGGAATGTTTTCACCTACAAATTTAAACTGAGGATAAACCATAGGGTTATCATCTGATAACTCTATGGGATAAACAGATGATAAGCAGATGACAAGAGTGTCCTGGCAGGGTTGTTAATAGAACTAGCTGCTGGTAATGGTACCATGAAATCAGGTGACATATTGGCGTCAAATAGATGGCGCTGGCATTAAATGCCAACGCACAGAAGTCAGCCAGAAACAAATGATGCTACATTGCTTTTTGGCAATTGGTAAACAATCCACTTCAAACGCACTGTTGATGTCACAACAAAACCTATTTCCATGCCAAATCACTATCCCGTCAGTAGAATGCCCAGTGACTACCCGAGATATGATTCAAGGGTTGATAACTCAGAATCAGAGAAACCAGAAGCCATTGGCAAGCGTCTGAGTAATAGACCGGTAATATCTCTGCTAAGAGCACCATAATCCCTGAGCCAGGCACTTATCACCGAGATAATCTAAGTGAGGCAGGTGATGGGATTTCCTGAAACCCAGCTAGGCAGAACAATGTCTGACCTACGTAACGGACATAATCACTGATCCCTGAGGGCTCCACCGAACCATACAGGCCTAAATTACGATAGCTCAGAGCCCTAAACTACCAGGGCCCAGAGCCATTAACTACCAGAGTGGGTGGCTTGAACTACGAGAACCACAACTACCAATGCCCAGAGTCTTCAGCCACCAGAGCCCAGAGTCCTCAAACAACCAAGGCCCGGAGTCCTAGACCAAAAAAAGGCACGAATCTCCTACTAGTCGAGCCCAGCCATAGAGTTACCCTCTCTAGGGGGATAACTCTATGAGATAGTGTCACAGAGCTGGTAGAGTCACGCGATCACTGCGCGTTTGAGTGGTAAAGTGGTTCGCGCTGCAGGTTTTGATACAGCGACCCCTCCTGAATGGGGCTTTTCAGTCATTTGATCAGCTAAACACAGTTTTACCACCGCACAATAATTCAAAAGCACTTGTAGATTGTTAATCGAATATTCCGACTATTCAGCCAGGTGCTGAAAGCATAGAGAACATCACTCTATGGCTGAAGATTTGGTGCTAGTTTTTTGAGGAGGGAATCAGCCGGTTCTACTAAATTTCTCAATCACATTGGATGACTAAGCGGCCATAAAACTGCCAGACCAAATAAGGCTGTAAACATACGTCTGTCAGCATCTACTAATCTGACCCAAACTAGTCAGGAAGGCCTGAGAGTCAGAGTGACACTGACACTGGGTGAGTCACGGCTGGCGGCGCATAAAGTTCTGTGAGGGCTTTAACTGCGTAGACGTACCTGAAGTTGATTCGTCTGTTGTGTCTG
>Ga0224511_10004670_pt1 | contig 10452 bp, 7 predicted proteins | sample SF_May12_sed_USG_2_FD_169988 | JGI IMG/M metagenome (GOLD analysis project Ga0224511, IMG submission 169988) | Sediment microbial communities from San Francisco Bay, California, United States - SF_May12_sed_USGS_8_1 | ecosystem: Environmental > Aquatic > Marine > Sediment | place: USA... | reverse complement strand
GTTTTGGGGTCTGGGTGATTCCGCTATCCCTGGTTTTGGGGTCTGGGTGATTCCGCTATCCCTGGTTTTGGGGTCTGGGTGATTCTGCTATCCCTGGTTTTGGGGTCTGGGTGATTCCGCTATCCCTGGTTTTGGGGTGTGTAGGATATTGTATTTTCCTTATATAGCCTAGAGATTCTGAGTGGATTTGTAATTTGGAGTGGAGTAGTGGCTCAGTGGATAGCAGACCGTGCGATGAGAACTGAGGATTTCTGGTTTATTTCCTAGTGCAGCACCACTTTGTACTTACACCCTCATCGGCGCCAAAAAAAAGGAAGCTCACCTATAGACTAATGATCTCTATAAAAAATGGGGCGTATCATGACCAAAAGATGGCTGTCATGATCCATTTTGGAACCCAGGTTGTGGTTTAGTAAACCTATCCTATCTATGTGATAGAAGCTTATCTATTTTTATCTTGACTTGCCATCTTCATCAAGGAATGCGTGATGCTTTTATTCGCATTGTGCACAATCTGTGCAAGCATTATGTTTGGGTGAGAGGGTTCCGCATGAGCACGCACAGTTTAGTTGAATACTACTGAGCAAGTCACGACCCTCAGCTCTCAGAGAGTATTTAAAACTTGAGGAATTTTATTGCCTGTCAGGAACTCTTTAATGGAAAGACTGCAAGGCTATTGAATTCATAAGATAAATATTGATTGAAACTGAATTTAGATTGTTCTGTCGATGAGCAGTCCTCATACTTAAATAGGTTTGAAACAATTTCCCTCAGGCTTAAACTATCTCTTAGCTCAATGTCAAGCAGCATCATCAATCCATGTCAGAGACACCTACCACGTTCTGTACTGCGGTGCTGTCTTTACCTCTTCCATCGCCCTGCCTGAAAGCCATAGAACTTCAATGTGCACTGTAGTAGTTACCTCGATACCTCGCAGCGCAAAAGAAGAAACTAACTTACTTTTGAGAGGAAACCCATTGAAAATATTTCTTAAATAATGCGTTTTGGCAACAGATCTTTCCCCCTTCTGGACGAACCTGTAGACTCAAATCCTTGTCTGTGTGATCCCTTTTGTGCAATCTACTGTTCCTTTGTGAATTTTTGTACTACATATGTTAACAACACACAGTGGGCAAACTTATTCTCTCCTCGACTTCAGTTGTTACAAGTCAATATAAAAGCGGTAACTGTATTATCCCGTGTCCCTTAGATTAAGATCAAAGAACAGCAGCTGTCATTAGTGGACACCTTTGCATGTATGTACTTTTGGTTCATATGTGACACATGTACATGTTTTCTGTGCAGTGGGTATGGATGCGGTGATCATTTTCTGGAGATGGACACATACCTTCACTCCTGGGAAGTACTTGCAGAGATAATCAAACATCCAAACAGTCAGGATATACTGTTGGACATTGGCATGTGAGTTTGATAGCTTTGTTTTGACATGAGGAAACTCATTATACTGTGCAGAGATGACTGCATAATTCAAGCTCTGAGTGACCAGCCCTAGTAGTATCGGCTGACCAAGGTAAACCAATGCACATAAAATGTTATGTATCTAAGGGCTGACCAGGCATAAAGTTATTTGGGATAACCAGATAAATCCATTATATGTCTATTGGCGGAGTTGTTCTCTGTTGATGCTGGATGGTTTCGAGTAGGCTCCTTCGATCTATATTTCGTAGGCCTGTGATGCATAAGAATGTTGGTTATAACTGCCGTGTCTTCATACTCAACAAGGAGATCATCTTGATTCGACCCAAGATGGCGCTGTGTGATCAGGGAAACTATCGAGAGCCCAGGTTTTTCACCGGCTGGGCATACAGGAGAAAGGTAGAAGGGCTAAGCTCTTTTAGGGCCTTCTGGAAAGTTTCCAACACACAAGGCTTTTAAAAAACTGAAATATGTTCAGTGGATCTCAAGCTATTGTTTTAGTCATAGTCGTGTGCTGATGATAAGACGTTGGAAAAACCACATGCAGAGGCACTAACCAAAATCTATCTAGTCTCTAAAGTTTAAACTTTTTCGGTCACTAAGAGCGCAAGTTTCTACTCTGTCCCTAACCCAAAGTTCATGGCATGTGTCTTGATATCCAGAGAGATTCTGGTTGTTTATAAGCTACCCTGGTTATGGCACATTTAACACTTCCTGGCTGAGTACCAAGAATGCGTGCTTCTCCCGTGCAAAATGGAGGTCAAAAGTAGATCATAAAAGCTGATAAAGCACTTGTAGTATATTCCACTCGTATGATTACTAACCGCTGTGATACTTACTCCATTACACTAGAGTTGTCCCCTCCTCTATCATATTTTTAGAATTGTCTCATATTGGCCCATTGATAGGTGGAGGATCACCAGTTACCTCGGATGATTAAGGAGATAACAGGGCAGACAGTGGTTCCATTTGGGGATGGTGTCATCGCTACCAAAGACACGTGCCTTGGTAGTGAAATCTGTGAAGAACTCTGGACCACAGACAGGTCAGGCTTACCACGTTGCCTATTGACAATGTCCTTGAAGCATCAGGTTTTCAGTTTCGCTACACTTTGAGGGACTGGGTATGCCAAATGCGCAGTAGTATTTAATATCTAGTGGGCGTGGGCGGATCATGCATGCTGAGTTGTCAGTATGCGAGTATGCTCAGAAACATCGCCCGACTCATGATTGTTATCTGCTGGTGCCATGCAGAGCCACTGTAGGGTTTTGTCGCTTCCTGTTTCCATGCAGTATGTAATCCGAATGACAGAGGGAGATTCACACTTATTTGTCTTGTATAGCCACCATATAGATATGGGGTTGGATGGTGTGGAGATTTTTGCCAATGGAAGTGGTAGTCACCACGAGTTGAGGAAAGGCCATGTCAGAAGAGATTTAATCACCTCTGCAACAATGAAGGTAAGAGCCATGAGATCACATTTGTGCCGAAATCATTCCATGGTGTGTATATTCAGCTGCAATGTTCTTCACACGCTGAAGGTGCAGCGTGACAAGATGCTGCTCCAATGCTAGATTATAGGTTGATTCATTGCCGAGAAAAATAGTTCATGTTGTTGGGAAGAAAATAGGTGCGTCAACACATTCCAAAGAAGAAAAGCAATATCCTATTATCCCCGTGCACCTGTTTTCTGGAAGGGATAAGCAGTGAAGGAAGGTGCAAATGTGGTTTTTTTAGACCAGCCAATTAACAGTGTTTTTTTATTAAAGTGCGAAGATTACTTCCGACCGTTACGGCAAACTTGATTTTCTCTTTTGCAATTGTATTAGTTAAATAATTTTCCTGTTTGTCATGATTGGTTATTTTATTGGGGACGAACTCGGTGTAGCGATATAAAACACGAAGCGATGCCCCAAGCTGTGGAAGCTGTCGTTGGAAGCTGTCATTGGAAGCTGTTGTTGAGAAGTTGTTGTTGCTGTTATCACACCAACTGTTTTGGCGAGGTTTTTTCCACATTAAAGTCTATTCGCACCTGATTATTCAACCTAGACGACTTGTGATTCTCTGACAACCTACACTCCATCACCCGGTGAGAGACATTCTAGTTTAGATCATGTAGTTGTATCTACACATGCACTCAGGGCACAGCAGACAGGTGCCGAGTTAGAGATATTTGATTACGTTGTGAGCATGCCCTCCATCTTTGCCTGGGTGTCGAGGAGGACCTCTGTGCCTCCCCACGTGTGCAGTTAAGAACTTGGGCAGTGTCATGTTAAAGTAGGGAAAGTTCGAGACTGTTGAACATGTGGCAGCGCATGGAGTTAGGCCCGGCTCGGGCTAGGGCCAGCATTGCATGGAGTTAGGCCCGGCATGAGTTAGGAACCACGCATGTAGTAGAGATATAAAGAAAGAACACGTAAAAATATTCACTACAACGTCACATCGCGGTTCATCGGGTTGCATGACATATATTTAGCAGTATTAAGATGGTACCTCTGCTGCATCACTAGTGAAAACTTGACTTTAAACAACGCGTCCAAATCATTACGTACGTATAAATAATTTTCCACTTACAAACATCTACATCTAGAGGTCAGAGACTGATTCCAAGCAGAGCTTTACAGTGTATTGTCACCCGGTTGAATTTTAGTTGATGCAATAGTACGGTCATGCCTTTATTTTATATGAATATAAATTAAATAAAACGAAACGGGATGATTATAATTGACAATCTGGGTCTGCAAAGTAAGTGATGTAAGGAGCCTTCATCTTACCCCAGTGGCTGATAGTGCACTTTTACAGGCTATAAATATCTGGTGAACTTTTGTAACTTAGAGCGCTCGGCAATTTCTGTTGAGTCAACTGTCAAGCCCAAAAGAACACTATTCGAGTTATGCTCTCGTGCGTTATGAAGTCGGTCGTTCGCACGAATTTGTCCGTGAGAAAACGCGCTAGCAAGCCTTACCACATTTACATCCGCATATAAACGCCATCTCAGCTACTCCACACTTTTTGCTACTCTCGCCGAGCCACGTTAGCAATTATTAGCATTTTATCGTGTTTTTGTTTCCCTTAAACATACTTCTGCTACTTGTTTTACGCCCTGTGCTATATAAATTAGACTGTAACTTATCGCGGGCAACCGACCACTAGTGGCGGAGTGATATGGATTATGTCGACGCCTTCCCGAGTGCGAGTCAGTCAGATTTCGTTTGAGCGATCTAGAAACCCACGATGCGGTCGGACGACGAAAAGCGAATTCGTAACACCAAAATGACTTTGAACATTATCAAAGTGATGAAGGCGAATCCTTATTTATGGAATCACAGGCTGCCCAGGTATAATTTAACCATTGCTAAGTTCTACTCCATGGCTGCTAAGGAACTAGGAATCGCAGGTGAGTCACTCCTGTCAGTGTCCAGTCATTCGAATCGGTTTATTGACGGAGTTACGGACTCGCTCAGAGTCAGTAACCGAAATCACGGCCTAAATTGATGGCGGGGCGGTTAGAAAAGGGCGACTCGGATCATTCACTGTCCCCAGCTAATATCGATCGGTCATGTTGAAAATGTTCTCGGTCTCCGTCAGGTTAGCTCAATCTCCGACTGCAACTACCCTAGTCTAGTCTCTACTGCTTAGTTATTGTTCTCTTTCTTTGGCATGTCATGCGCAGGTAAAACTAAAAGTAAAACCCATGCCAGACATAGATACGCTAGACCAGTGACCTGTAGTGTACACTGGAGTATAGTATTTGTCGCCGCATAGACACAGTCAGTGTCACACACACACTTGACACAGACGCACATGACTGGAGTTTGGAGAAATATATGTACACGTGGGACAGAGCCAAACTATTACCGAATTATGACTCGGGTGTCTGGCGATGAATTAACCGCTATAAAAAATAGCTGTTGAGTGTTGTCAAATCTCCATTTGGATTTAGAAGTTCTCATACCTGAGCAGAGAGGATAAATGTATGCTCTAAGATGGAGTTGCCCTCTCTATGCCTGAGCGCAATAATGATCTCTGTTAAATAAGGCTTGCAGCCCTTGAGAGGTAGCTTACCTCTGGTTCTGTATCTGGGTATTTGGGTGGTAAGTGTTGGTGCGATAGGTTCAGGTAGTTGGTGGTAAGTTGGCGTTCAGATAGACTGCGGGCTTCAGGTAGGAAGCGCTCAGCAGCTACCCTGGGGTGGACAGCTTCACACGGGTCAGGGGTCAGATGCGCATGGGCTATGTCTGAGATCAGGTTGTCACCAGATCTGGCTTTGAGACCAAGAGCTTACAACACGATTATGTTACAATCTCATACATATTTTCTCCTAATCAATAACTGTGCTTGCAGAGGAGTTTTTAAAAAAGAGATTGAAGACTTTGAAGGATGTACACCGCCGAGATGCCATGAAACGAAAGGCCTCTATAGAGAATGGGGATACGGTGCCGTTTGAGCCAACGAATAGATGGAATGAAAAGCTAAGCTTTTTAAATATTCTCTATTCCACTGATCCCTTACCAACACCAGAGCTGACCACGGTGAGACACTAGTGAACTGAGAATTGAAGTTTTTGTTAGTTTTGCTGTAATTTTAAGTGGGAGAAGTAGTAAGTATATTTTGATAGAGGTTTTTATAACTTGATATGAAGTGTTTTTAATTTTTTTTATAAATTAGTAGGTAGTGGTCTGTGATGTAGTTTTCATCTGAAGTAGGTTTAGGGATGTACATATGCGTTGTTGTGTTGTAGGCTGTATATGCATTATGGAATCAATTGTATAAAAATGTACACTGATAGCGACTTTCCTACTACTTTGAGTTAATCTTTCCTATTCTTTTCAGGTATATACACCAACTACAGATCTTGAGAAAATACCCAATTCTGATTCGTCTGACAACGCCCAATCGTTACTAGGCGATATGGGGCTTGACGACAATGACTCCGGGAATGAGGAATCCCATGATGGCACCCCATCCCTGTCTATCCTGTCGATGTTACAGTCCGGTCACAAACGACCTGCCTCCACTGGTAATGGCGGTGGGGTGGGTGAAACAGACTCGGAGCCAACAACATCCGCACCAGGTCCAAAGCGAAACTTGATTGCCGAATCAGTATCAGCGTCAACAAGCTCAGGAACGCCCGCTTCGATGCAGTTCAAACTAATGGCAACTAAGCTTGCAGATACACAAATACCTAACACCATCCGTCCATCCTCTCCTACCTCTTCAGTCATGGATGTTATTGGAAATGCCCTCAAAGAATTGGCACAAGTGCGTCGAGAGAATAGAGACTTTATTGACGCATTCGCGGATTATGTTGGTCAAACGCTCCGAACCATACCAGCTCAACAGCAAGTGACTGTCATTAATAAGATACAGCAAGTTTTGGTCAAGACCAAATTTAACTAATTTACAAAGTACAGGGCCTCATTTGTACTGGATTATGTAAATACTATTTTTTGATGGTGCATCATAGTCACCCTACAAACATCATTTTTAAACATTACCTAATACCTCATTCATAAGATATTAAAGGGGTTATGGCACGTTGATGGTAGACACAGTTTCGGGAGGTGTGTTTACCATTCTTAAAGGGAGGCAACTCCACATTCATTGCAGTGATAGCGAGTGGTCTTTTTCCACAAAGCGAATATCTGTCGCTCGATTAACTACGGCCCAAAAGAAATAAAATGGGATCTAATTACTAAAACTCAGTAACCTGATGATCTTCACCCCCTCATAACATCGAGTAGAAAGCAAAATTGAGCGTAAGGTTGGAGAAAACTTGGATTGTAAGAAGTGCTTTACCAGTTTTCCCTAGCTCAAAATAGAGGCCGTTGCGTTCGGGCCTCTATCATTTTGGAATACTGGCACTAACGCTCCCTGACAGAGGTGAAAAACTGCACTCTGATTCTCTGAAACTCTATTTCTATATTTTTGTTGAACATTTCCTCTATATAGACTCGTGTAACTACAGGTCTAGTGTACATCTGCAAGAGGATTTTTCCAAACATCAGCGCGTAAGCCGAGAAATCACCGCAAACACCACCAGCTCTGTGTTAATTTTCTATCGAGGTTAATTCTGTTTCGTCGACGGTCTGAAAAGTGTGTCGCCTAGGGCTTTAAGTATGCGCATTTGATAGGGCTATAACTTCCATTTGAGCTGGGTATTGGGCATTTGTTCATGGTAGGCTTCAGAATTTGAAAACAAGTGAAGACACTTTTGACCATGACATAGCCCCTTTAATTTTAGAGTTATGATACATACAATACATAATCAGCAGGATAATTGTACTGCTATTTGGTGCCTAACACACAAAGTATATTCTATGGCCTACGGACACCAACTGGTTGTGATGGAACTAGTAGGTCACTATTTAAGCTGTGCTCGTCAGAGGATAGCAAAAGCTTTTCAAAGATTTAGGGGGCTGACTTATATGTCAGAATCTTATGCAGTCAGCCAGGGATGGAGTTTATTAAGCAGATTTTATACGTCGAAAGCCCTGGAAATTGATAGGAGCGTTATCCCAACAAAACTCCGTGTTTGTTCCTCAATGGCAAAGATTTTATTAATGATGGTAAAGCCCGCAGCAGGCCCACCTACGTATGATTTGTGCAACTGCGCCACAAGATCCGTACTTGCGCATGGTTTCACACAATGTTTTTCTACTCCTGCCATCCCATTATGGCCCCTTGTACAAAAGTTTGTAATGAGTTCACTCACACCACTCTAGCCTGGTATGGCCATAGAGCGACGTTTCTGATAGACTGTGTAATTCCTAATGCTTTAGGGTGGTGGTATATATCTGTTCTCCAATCTCCTTGGTTGTGATGGTGAGAGAGTTTACTATGATGGAAACAGCTGCATCTCTCTCAATGGAGAAATCATTGCCCAGGGACCACAGTTTTCCATCAAAGAAGTGGTGAGTCAGAAAGAACTGGGTTCATGAATTCATGGTAACACGTGTTGTTTTCAGGAGAACTTGCCGTTATCAGTTGTGGCAACTTGTGCTGCCTCCATTTTTATGACATCATATTGGGTGGGAACTGTGTTCTTGCAGAATTGTGGCGGAGAATGCTGGACTTCCTCCCAGGCATTCAAAAAGTTTTGTAACAGCTTTGCAATGTTCTTTTTTGGGACTGGACAAATGCATTCGCCTTTGTTTTGTCTAACAAATTTATCATAACTAATTGCGGCAATGTGCCTTCGCTTTTGGTGTTTGAATCGATGCAGAAAATCAGGTTTTGCAATCATTACACACGGGACTGGTAATCGAGTAAATGTCTACTCAGACCAAAGAATGTCACTGCATAGCTAAATTAATTAAAATATTATTCATGAAAGTTGAAGATAAGCCTGGGGAGATAGATTTGACTGTTACACTTATGCACACCAAAGGCAGAATTCAAGATCCATCCAAGGAGGAACCTAATTTTCTCTTGAGGCGCACAACAGGTCGTCCTGAAGACAAACTTCGCGTGTAAACGGTCTGGTCCCAATTTTTTGTCAGCTGAACATATTTTAGCCATCCGTAACTGAAGTTTTATTCTATAGGTCACCGTTGTGGCTGAACTCGATCTTGAAGATGTAAGAGCATATCGAAACCAGATGAAGTCTCGCTGTGTGATGGCGAGTAAGAACCACAGCTTTCCTCGTTTTGTGTTGGATTTCTCGCTTGGCTCCGATGACATTTTTATGCCTAGTAGTCTGGATCCGATGATGTGGAGTCTGTTAACGCCTGAAGAAGAGATAAGGTTGGGTTATCTTCTTTTCTCTAGCCGGTAGTTTGGCCACTTAAATTGACCGAGTTAATAGCATTTACTCTTAGTTGACCAACCCATTTTGATGTTAAGCAATGAGTTTGTGGATAGGGATCCTATTTAATCAAACAAGATTGGGTGTCAGAAACGGAGTTCAGTAGGCAGTCCAGGTCAAAATTTGGGGTAAAACAGAAACAAAAAGATGCCTTTATTATTTTCAATTGTTTGTTTTTTTATGTTATAAGTTCCTTTTATATTTAACTCAGAACTTTTTTGTTATATAGTCGTGGACCAGCTCTGTGGTTATGGGATTATCTTCGCCGAAGCGGCTCGTCTGGATTTCTGTTGCCACTGAGTGGTGGCATCGATAGTTCAGCTACAGCCTGCATTGTCTACTGCATGTGCAAGATCGTCTACCAAGCGTGTGCAGAGGACCAGGGTAATATGATACCATTTGGCTCTCCCCGGTGACGGCGCATCTTCTACTTACCTTGGTAGGGAAGGTATGGTGGAGGTGGAAGCCAAAGCCACTCTCCCAGTGTACTCTCTAACCCAGTGTAAACCATTGCGCTACCCGACAAAGCCAGTAGTCTAGGGATGGCAACGGTTAACCTAAGCCAACTATGGAGGATAAAGTTATAATAAATGAAGTTGTTAGGTCATGGTTTGTGGTGTCCACACTGCTTTCTCACGGCATTGAGATATGGATAATTTTTGAGCCGAGGTGAGAATCGTTCAGAAAGTTGACTTGACTTTATAATGAGCAAGAAATCAGAGATGACTCAAATGGCTAGCTCATGCTATGCGATTTTATGATACTTTTTGTAATTTTTAGAGGATCAGGTGTTGTCAGACCTGAGAAGGATTGTTGGCCACCCGAATTATAATCCATCCAGCCCTGAGGAGATCTGCGGACTCATCCTTACCACTTGTTACATGGCAACAGAAAATAGTTCAGTGAAAACCAAAACCCTCGCCGCTGAACTAGCCCAACAGATAGGCAGGTAAGGGTATCTACTGTGGAAAGCTTGTGGAGACGAGATTTTAAATGTCTATAAAGAAGTTGCATTGTTCTAGGTGGACCCTTGATAAATTTATTTAGCAGATAGTTGGACTCTGGCAAGGCAGTGATATGTCATACGTTATTGAACAAAGTCTGGGCTCAAACTCCAGAGATAACAATCTCACGTTAAATGTTCTACTCACTGAACTATCTCGTTACACCGAGTACATATGAAAATCATATTATTTAGCGGTCTCTAC
>Ga0224511_10004669_pt1 | contig 10452 bp, 4 predicted proteins | sample SF_May12_sed_USG_2_FD_169988 | JGI IMG/M metagenome (GOLD analysis project Ga0224511, IMG submission 169988) | Sediment microbial communities from San Francisco Bay, California, United States - SF_May12_sed_USGS_8_1 | ecosystem: Environmental > Aquatic > Marine > Sediment | place: USA... | reverse complement strand
TTTCGAAAAGTTGATGGTGATTTTTTTTTAAATTTTGAATTTAGTTCACATATACATAACTCTTAATGAAAATAACAAACCTATTGGATTTCGGAATATTGCCAATGATGGAGGGCTTACCTTAAATTTCGTTCGAAGGCTGTGCATAAATCAATCTCGCACTTACATACTGCTTAACTTGCACAAGCGTGTAAAATCAGTCGTTAAACAAGATGTGTAACGCTTTAAACGTTACAAAGCATGTTTTGTTATACCTTTCACTATCTGTACTACGTTCTTAGTCGATAATCGACATGTTCACGCTTGAAACATTTCAAACATGTTTTATGTTAATGTTTCTAGTTATCTGTACTAATCTGAGAATAAGAGAAAGTCCTCAGAAAGCATGGTTTGCATGGAGAACATAGCAGCCTAGGTTTTATTGAACTTTGTTAGCAAGGATAATAAATTCTTTATGTGTACACATTCAAAACCTCCATTATTTTAAGAAGATAACCTCTTGTACAATTTGGCTTTAGAACGGGGTTCTCTACAGACACCTGTCTCATTCATTTATCTGATAATATTATATTTAAAATGGACTGTGGCAACTTTGTTGACATGATTATTTTAGAATTACAAAAAGCTTTTGATACTGTTGGTCATGTTATTCTAATATCAAAGCTTGAAGCCCTTGGTCTTGTTTATAATATTAGTTTATGGTTCAAATCTTACCTCTGTGATAGGCAACAACTGGTTGATGTTTCCAGTACTCGTTTTTCTTTTAGCAAAGTTACCTGTGGAGTTTCTCAGACACACTCCTTGGCCCCCTATTGTTTTTAATATAAATTATGTTAATGACATGTCTGCAGTTGTCAATAACAAACTCCTGTTGATTCTGCTGTTTTCGTCACTAGCAAAATAGGCTACAGAAAGAACTGCCAGTAAGTAGTTACTTGACAGTAAGCTATCACTTCATATTGGGAAAACTGAGTTTATTCTTTTTTTTTCGCTTTAAGAAAGGCAGTTCTCTTAATTTATTTTGGAGTGGTACAGAAATTAAGTCTACCTCTTCAGTCAAATACATTGGTGCCTTGTTAGATAATTCCCTGTTTTGTGATGAAATGGTCAATGTTGTTATTTAAAATGTCAACTGTAGTCTAACGTTTCTGTACCGCAAACCCAATTTTCTTAATACACATACAAAGAAACTTTTAGTATCCTCGTCATTAAGTGCCACTTTGCCTATGCCTGTTTTTATGGTTCCATTGTCTTACACATGAGCGGAAACACAAGTTGCATGTCACTCAAAACAAAATAATAAGGTTCGTAAGTACACATATCTACGAATCATTTTAAAGATCTCAATTTGCTACCCGTGCAGAAGAGAGTTCCGTACCATGTATTTAAAATCAAACATGGGCTAGCACCAGATTACATGTCGGAACATTTTGTGTCACAAGACAGTGTTCACTCTCACAACACCCGGTTTAGTAAAAGTAGTTGTTTTGTTTTGGTCCAAAGGTCCAAAGGTCAAATCCCATGGCTTGAAGTCTTTTCTTGCAATGTCTGTAAACTCTGGAATCAGCTGCCTTCTGACATCAGGGCTATTACCAACCTTAATCATTTTACAAACATTGTTAAACAGCATTACTTTTCTGTGATTTAACTATTCTATTCATCTGTGATTATTAAAACTGTACAAACTGAATATGATCTCAAGGACCAAATTACATTGTTTTAAATATGTGTTTATATTTAACTTGTGATCTTTTTTTCTAACGTATGATAGCAAGTATTAATTCACATTTAACTCCCAAACTTGTGATATTTTTCAAGAATCTTAAATTTTAAGTTGTTTTATGTTTTCTTTTAACTTAAGGTAGCCTCTCTATGTTAACCACACTTATCTACTGGGACCACAATGGAAATAAAGACTTCGCTTTTTGTGTTGTCCTTGAATAATTGTGGCTTTACATGGTATTATTAAAATTAAATACACACATTTCGATAAACATTTGAATTGACATATTTTTACTATTTTATAACACAAAATTTATTATATCAGATGTAAATTGTTAAAGTGCTATTCATCTTTGATATGTTGTTCTCCCTGTTCAATGCTCTTTTATTCTGAATAATCTATATACCCACGAATGAATAGTAATGTATGTATCGCAAGCTTGTGCAAAGCGTCTTGAATCTACTGGCAAAACACTTTCAACAACACAGCAGCGTTAGTAAATATGTTTTATTATCACTAATAAAGTATTTACCAGAAATAATAAAAACTTGTAAGAAAGTGTGTAAACAGACAATATCGAAATCGCAACATGCAATAACACAATACAACACAAACGAAATCGTAGCAATGGTAAATTTCATTCAAATATGAATATCGTTAAATGGTTATATATCGCTATATATCATGTTAAAATAGTTATAAGTTAAAATACTAAACAAGGAAAACTACACACATGAGTTAGAAAATATATGGGGCAATTTGTAGAAGTATAAAGAACAATGAACAAAACCACACATCGTTCAAACAATAACACATGATTGAGAACACAAAACATTGTCGATATATTCCCGAGAAGCTTTATTACTTTCAACGATTCGATAACGGTTGATATTTTGTCACCTTCAACATATTATTTAGAGGCCACAAAGGTAGAATAAGTACGGATACGTTCTATTGTTGTTTTGTTTGCAAGGACATTCTTTATTTTCCTGTTCAACTCATTCCAACAAATACATTCAAGTGTTTAATATAATTAAATTGTACCTGCAAACAACAGATCATACATTGAAAAGTCAATACGGAAGCTTACCGTAACAGATTCAACATGTACACAGTCCAACTGATCACAAATAAAAAGAACATATATATTCAAAAATAAAGATGTCTGCATACGTCGTTACGTAAGACAACACGCATGATAAAAGCATAAAGATTACTACATGTACAAACTGTTTACCAAAACTACATTCCGACCAGATTGTTCAAGCGTGGTAGTATGAACCTTGGTGGTTCGGCACTGAAGGAAAGGCACGGGTGTTATAAAAAATTTGCAAACACTAATCCTCGATGTAATGTGCAGAGGTAAAGACACTTTTTAGTCTAAAGATAATCCTTTGTCGTTGACATTTCAAATAACACATATCATAATAAACAAAAGGTCACTTACTTAACAGCGACATTACTTTGTTAAATGTCTGATTTGAGTTATAAGATATTTCATGACATGTTTTCTTCGCGTTCAAAGCCTCAACCATCGGTGTTTATTTGTTGAAGTCCCTCGTCGGCGTGGAAAACCCTCTCGTAGATCCGTTCAATTGCATAACTGATGTTTGTAATTGTATGGATTTCTCCGATTAACCTTCCTAAAAATTGAAATATTAAGCATATTTTATTATATTACGAACACAATGCAGACTAGCCAACGAAGTTCAATTAAAGGTGTTAGAGCACAGACAAATAGGTTGAACATATGATTTAGGTAAGAGTCTTAGCAAAGAAATGTGATGTAAAATGGCTGATACTAAACATTTTCTTGCCTACAGATTTAAACAAATGAAAAATGCTAGTAATATGAGGTACATGTAAATCCTTTTTGTGTCTGTGGACAAGAAAATGATTTCCCCTCATAATAAATGGTATATTGGAAATGTCCTGGTTTGTGCACAATTTCCGTCAAAACAAGAACATGATACCTATTGTTTACGCTCTTTTACGCAGTTATTTAGACTTTTAGGGCTAGTTTAAATTTGTCCTATGTTAATGCCCAAACCGTGCTCTGGTGGCTTTCAGAATGCGTATTTGGCAAAACAAGGTATACTTGATTTGTGTAAAGTGAAATAAAACATATATTTAACAATCGAGTAAAGAAAAAATGTATAAATATTTCTGTTTTTTTGCAACATTTAAAAAATTACTGCAGCGTCTGTTTTAATTTGTGACTTTTTGAAATAACTTACCAATCACGTTTTGTCTCTCACTTATCTGGTTGGGCATCATTGACAGTTCAATTTGTTTCCTCCTTTGTTCATTTTTCAAATCGTTTGCCCACTTATGGGCCATAGAAGCGTAGTCCCTGCAGTATCCAACATTCTCTAAAAGGAAATTGTTTAAATAATATTATCTACTGCAACCTTTTATATTATATTAAATTCCTTATCCGAGGGCCAGGGGTATTTCTCCACGATAACATTTGCTCAATATTGCGTTTAGTCAGTTTCAGTTGTCCTTCTGAGCTGGATCATACGAGGAAGCAGTCAGTCGCGGAATTTAGAGGCTGAAAATGGTGAACCAAGGAACACTGGTTAGAGGACTGGTCACCATGATACAACTTAAAAAGTCTTGAAAAGCGGCGTTTATTTAACCAACTTTCTTCAATCACTTATATAATCGTGTAGTAAAGTAATATGTACAATTTTTAACTCCTGTACATGTAGTTACCCTTATATTATTTATTGTACTCTGTATGTTCTTATGTTATTCATTTGTTTATAATACAAGTTGTTTGTATATGTTTCCCCTTTTCATAGTGTTCAAATACTAAATATTAAAGACATATTCCAGTAAAAGTTTATTGCAAAGTAATCATACCTACAAAACGTATACTACCATCCCAGCAATAATGCGATCTAAACACTTAACAAATAGAACTGAGAAGAAGAAAATGTCCTCTGGTAACATGGATTACATCGAGAAAATGCCTTAGTTTGTGGTCGTCTTTATTTATGATAGTAAAATGTATCACATAAACGCTTGGTTTTTCAAATCAAACCACAATTTCGAAACACAACAACAGAAAAACATAACTAATGTAGTACGGGGAGGAATCGTTAAAATCGCCGATTCAAGCACTAGACACCATCTATAGTAAATTATGTTAATTTGAGATGAAGAGAAAACTATTAAAAAAGTTGCATGGGGAAAAGAGCCTCGGTTTAATTGAAACTATTCATAAATGGTAATTATTGATGACCCACCGTCGCATCTAGCGCAAGCGAAACACCGCCGAAAACAACTAAGTTAAACGTCAATAGTTAAGACAAATGTCGTCATTATTGCTCATTCATTTAGACATTGTGTGCATCCCGATTCTGTTTTGAATAAATCGAAGGGATGTGAAAACAAATATGATGCAGACAAAGCAGACAGGGTTAACAATACAAATGCATACCAGTACATACGATTGGGAGAAACATTACAGCAGTGTCCATGACAAGATGTCACTGACATTTAACATAAACTGTATTTAAAGTATGTATCCTGTAACGATAATACTGTAAACAAATTTACCACCTTTCTACGGTCAACAATTTTCATCTGGGTGAAACTAGTGTTTCACACCTATTAATAAATAGAAATAATAATAAATACTAAACATTTTGTGAAGAAATCCATTTTTATGATAAAAAGCAAAGTACCAGCCATCACACTCACTTATGAACCTCATTTCTTGAATTTGTACATTTACTACTGAACGATGTGAGGGAAGATTAGCCGCCTGAGGGTTACCTTGTTGTTGTAAGCGACGATAAAGTTATTTATAGCAACATAATAATTATCTAGCTCAGACAAAACGTTATTGTTTGTTGGAAATTTACTGCATTATCTTTATAAGCATATCCGCCCATACCGGCTGCAAATGGAGCAGCAATAGCTAAACTAACGCCCCCTGTAACAATATATATAATATTTATATATATTTAAAAAGCGTATCTCTCTAATAATGGAAAATAAACTTAATTATCAAGACTCAAACAAATATCACACCTTCAACAAGTTTCCATCTTTCATATTAGTTAAAACTACGCCACGTTAAGTACTGCCCAATATTTTACTATATTGGGTCAGTTACAAATAAAATGGGGTTATAAAAACTCGAAATGGTTTGTTGCATTTTAGGAAACTGGAACAATGTTGTACCTTTAAATAATTTTCTTTTTCAATTTTAAGTTTAATGCTAGGAACTGCCCCAATCGCAACTTATCAACAAAAAATCTAAATCCTATGGTTTATATCTGACCACGGATATTGGCCAATGACTAGAATGAGTGATTCATTGCAAAAGTAACTATAACCAATTAACCTCCAAATCGATTACACCACCATTTTTACATCTGAATCATACAAAAATAACTTCACTACTAGTATATTGCTTTACTTCAGACAAATTGATACTGTTTAAATTGGACACTTTCTAGCTATACCCCTTAAAATTCCACAAGTGTATTTTCTAAAATATTTCATGTCTGTGGTTGTTGTAGACTCAATACAGGTAATTGGTGTGGTTGTTGTTGTTGTTGTTGTTGCTGCTGTTGCTGCTGCTGGTGGTGGTGGCGGTGGCGGTGATGGGGGTGGTGGTGATGGTAAAGTTGATTTGTATTTTCAATCTATATGATTAAATTTTAATACAAGACCTACTTGTTAATGCTCTTAAAGTAATAGAGCCATCTGCTGCAGCAACGGTTGCATACGCGTTGCTTTCATGTTGTTTAGTTCGTTTGTCCATTTCTGTTACAAGTCCCTCAAGTTGCATCGCTTTTGTGCACATTCTATCGGACACCTGTTCAGCTTCTTCGATCAGCCTTGGGAGGTCATCAATCCTTCGTTCTAGTTTATTTACTTGTCTCTTGAAATCTACTATATCGGATGTGTAGCGCTTGACAAGTATGTCCCATTCTTCAACAAGTTGTGCGATACCTGTCTTTGCATAGGCAACGTGACTTTTCATGTCTGTGAGCAGCTTCCTAATTTCTTGTTCCGCTTTCTGTAACACAGTAATAAGTTGTTTTCATGAACATATTATATAGATGATTTTGTTTTCAGACCTCTGTCTTGTACATGTATAAAGCGATGACATCACACATCATACGGTGATTTTGTATAGTTAAATTGAATATATGTAGCAATTCATGACACACATATAGACAAAGTCCACACCAAGGTCAATTCCTGGATCCGCCACTGAATAAAATCACAGAATGATTGACGACATTACATGTAGGGCTGGTTAAATTGTGTCGAGCCCGAAGGTCGGCCGATGTACTCAAACCAAAATAATGATACTCCGATACAGAATATAGTTTTATGTTCTGTGACAGTTTAATTTCATATTTTAAGCATGTCTAATAAGCTGAACATAATACATTTAAATAATCAAGTTCACATACGTGCAAAAAGAATCGATTAAAATATTGAGTCAAGTAGGACTTCAATGGTCAAAACGGAAATGTAGTCACATCTAAATATAGCAACATTCTAGAAAAAGGTATCTAAAAATAGCAACAATCTTATTCTAGCGGGAACATTAGCGTACATGTACCACTGTGCGGTAATAAGCCTAACATTGTTCATCGAAGAATAAACTCCTGTTTGTCCAGTAAAGGATATTAAAGCAATGGAAATAGAGGTGTTAATATATACTTGTATCCCTAATGTCAAAATGGTACTCTTTTAATGAGACATCAAGTTATCTGCTAGATTTACATCTCTGTTTTTAAAGCCTAATTAAATTAAAATGCTCAAATTCCTTTTCAAGGCTAGGAAAGGGGGTTCTTTGTTTGGCAAGACAGACACAACTTAAAATGGGGTTTTCGCAGGTTGTAAAGCTGAAAGAGATACAGTACAAAAAGTACGTAGTGTATATTGAATTGCATCAAAACGAATGTCTCATGAACAGAGGGCTTTGTGTAAAGTTTCAATAACGGAAACTGCCAGTTGTTTATTGTATCTTTACTGCTCTATATAGTTTATTCTAAAAAATCCATGACTAGAAAATTTACTATAAACAGTTTGGCTAATGCAAGAATAATTTCATTTTTCAAATTGAATAAGTAAACAATATGTAAACATATTTAAAAAAACTTCAACAGGATGCCTTTGGTGCGTTTTATGGAACAAATCTTGGATAAATCATTTAAGCAATTCTAAATAAAAATAATTTAAAAAAAAGAAAAAAACAACACAAAAATATGTAAGTCTGAATGTCTGTGGCGTATTGTTGTTCTGTGTGTTTTTGTGCTGTTCTGTGAGTTTTTGTGCTGTTGTGTGTGTTTTTGTGCTGTTCTGTGTGTTATTGTGCTGTTTACGGGCCATTTTGTCTGGTGCCCTTATACTTCACATGACTACATTTTTTAAAACACTCTTTCGTTGATCATCAATTCAATTTATATTGTTACTAAATTTGTAACCTAAGTATTGAAAACACGTACGAATAATTTGTTTGAGGTGTATTCACTATGTTATCATAAGTAAGAAACCCTAATAACAGAGTGTATTTACATGTATCATAATCTCTATTTGTGTCAAGTATAGGTCGTTAACAAAGACGTCGATTGCAACTGGAATAAAACTGGAGCATGTGATTAAAGTTGTGGTTTGTACTCATAATGATGCTGCAGTTATTTGTGTTCTACGAGTTGGTAGAGGGGAACCGCCTGCACACTCGATTCTAATGTTTTTTTTCTAAGGGACACAATGTGTTAAACAGGATTCGCTATATGGTACAAAATTAGAACTATTGACTCTCGTTCCCATTTCCATGCAAGTCCCCATGACATGAAAACACTTAAATCGCTATATCGCCGCCAATATCACAGACAACTGCACCAATAAGGGGGATAGACCCAGGTTTTGAGGGTCAAACATCAACACAATACCAGTCTTATAGTTACCACATGTATTCCGTGTGTGTTAGGTATGCAAATTGGTGCGGTGTTTTCACCATATATTTGCCAAATGTTAAGCATCTGTGAATAATGTATTGTCTATACCATTTTAAGGCCTATTTGGGTTATTAGTTTTATTATAAATGTATGAGATATAGCAAAGTGATAAAAAGTGCAAATCAATAACGCCATTAACGTATGAGATATAGCAAAGTGATGAAAAGTGCAAATCAATAACGCCATTAACGAAGACCTTTATGTCATAGTTTTGTCATTGAAGCTATCTTGATGAATGCGTTGTCTATAACTATGTTCAAATGTTAAGTGGTCATTATTTGACCATAATTAAATGTGTATTAGGCATTTATTTTGGTAATGATGGTTAAATGATGGTTACATTAATTTTCTGTTGATGTTTATTGCCCGAATTAGTGTCCTTTAAACAAAGATGTGTTTCGCTTTTATGTATTTGGAATATGTTCAAACAAATGCACATGACCCGTTGTCTGACTTGCCTCTTTAATCTGCTTTTGATTCAAATGTATGCTGTGTTTTTTTATTAAATATACTAATTTTATCAATAAGATTTGTTCGACAGTGATTGATAACGGATTCAGCAATGTATGTATGTGTTAGAAATATATATAAATAGTCTTCATAAAAAACTTCTTACCAATATGCATCAACATTTAAATAGTCATTCAACGTTTAAATGTATTAGATATAGATACCGAGTATTCTGATAAAACACTTTTATTATAAATGAAAATCGCTAATAGTTACCCCATGTCCCATTTCATTAAATTCATCATCTGCTGGAAAAACCCTTGTGTAGATGGTTTCAATTTCTGTGCTTATGCCTTCAACAAGTTTGATTTCCTTGTTTAAAGTGTCTGAAAAGAATGTGTAGCTTAATTGAAATAATATTGTGATAAACTTTAATGTTAACAATACAAAAGTTCAATCAAGATATGTGCATCTCATATTTAGATCATTATCTGTTAGAAAATTCATATTTGCCCGTAATCTTAGGTTGTGTAATCAATATATTTATACCCATCCACAAATAAGGTATACACTTATATATTTTTGTTTTTCTCGGTACCCTGGTTTAGTAGAATAACAACACATATCAATTTTGAAACTTTATTCAATGTTCTTTCAAACGGTTCCATTCACTTTACTCACAAATTAAAAACAATAGCAAAATTGCTGTTCAAACACAACACGTGTAAAAGTGAAAAACACAAACAGTGAAATTGATGCACATCGTTATAGGTCGGAATCATTCGAATAGTTAAATAGATCGTAAGACACTATGGCATATTTATTGACACACAATTAACAACGTCAATGCCGTGTATGACCGTCCGCATAGATGCATTGTGTAAGACGTCTTCGTATGCTTCCAACATAACGTCTTATGAACGCAATTCCAGGTACATTCAATTCTCGGATATGTGCTATACAGACAGTTCGACAAGGGTAGTAATGTGACAATTACGCACACGCCGACCGATCTCATTCCAAACGTGTTTTTAGGATTAAGAGCAGGAATATTTTACGAACACGAAAGCAAGTTAACGAGGTTGAGACGCAAAAAGTCTCTGGTTGCAATGGACCGTTCCGCAAATGTCAATCATTATCATTTATAACAATACATGGTCAATTTTAATCCAATAAATTAGGATTAAATTGTCAGGTGACAATCTGACCTAGAAAACACAAAAGAAAGACCCCTTCACAAGCCTTCACAAGATCAAAGTAAATGTACCGCTTTGGGCGGAG
>Ga0224511_10004668_pt1 | contig 10454 bp, 4 predicted proteins | sample SF_May12_sed_USG_2_FD_169988 | JGI IMG/M metagenome (GOLD analysis project Ga0224511, IMG submission 169988) | Sediment microbial communities from San Francisco Bay, California, United States - SF_May12_sed_USGS_8_1 | ecosystem: Environmental > Aquatic > Marine > Sediment | place: USA... | reverse complement strand
ATGATAAAAAATGATAAGTAGTGTTCTGTTGACCCTGTTGACCCTATATTCGTGTATTTGTGCAACTTAGAGATTGAACTGTACATGTTACTTTAGATTATTAATGAAAACGGGTACGTGTATATGCTGCTATTGTTTTAACTTATAAGAAACGTACTTATACATGACTGTTGCCAATACTGAGATACCATGCCCTACATGTTAATTGGCTACATTAGAATACATGTAAATATACTCTCATTACTTCCGGTCATTGAACAACCTCAATATCCTTAAATGCATGATGTTGTTAAACGATGTCTAACACATGATTGTATCTCATAATCGAACGCTCTGTAGACAGAATAAGACTAGCGATATAACCGGTCCATGTTATATATGTTGTATGTGTTATATAAACATGCCCTTGTAATCGTATAAACTGTTGATCAACTGTATTTACCCGAGATATTAACTCATTTAATAATGTCTCTCGTATTCAAACACATTAGTTTTATAATTTAGATGATAATTGTTTTATTAATGCAATTCAACTTGTTCTAAACAAGTGAACAAACATGGAGAATCACAGTTCTCTAGAGGAACGGGTGTGTCTTTATGAATTGCTTGCTATATGCTTTATTAAGTATAATTACATCTTGAACTTAAACACAAACCGTAAAATGTTTTGTTTGTTTGTGGAAAATATGAAACATATTTGACGTTATAATAAAACCCGTGAGTTTATTTATTGTATGCAAGAAGCCTCATGACAGGTATATTTTATTAGAATAAAACATTGATAATTATTTTTCTGGGTTGTATTTGCGATTCTGTATGTAAGAAATGAAATTCAAAGGAAATTCAAATCATAAGGTAAATATATATTTCATCGTACGTGAATGCGCGCCCGTGCGTGCGTGCATGTATGTGTGCGGGCGTGCGCGCGTGCGTGTGTGCGCGTGCGTGCGTGCGTGCGTGCGTGCGTGTGTGAATGCGACAAAATGTTTCTGTTTTATCATGCAGCCACCTGATAACCTTTGCGTTCTTCTCAGCATACCGTTCTTGTCTTGTTCTGTGTGATTCGTTATATAATGTATATATTTGGTTTTGTACGCGTTATGTTGTCACTGTGCCCTTAAACTAGACATAATCTGCCCATTTTATAGCAAAACGGGATTGTTTATTCGTAACACCTTTCCTTCACGCTGTCATACTATTTTTCACTGTCATCAACGCAGATCGCGTTGTCTTTTTTCTCATGTTAGGTTTAAACATGTCAAAGTCATCTAATAATTTAGATCTCTTCTTGACAATACACCCTGTGCTGTTTTTGTTGTTATGTAATTTGTACAAGGACAACTGTTTCAAACGCTCTACATTATTTACTTGAAATGTTTAAAATACTGTCTGATTTTGTTCGATATTTTAAGAACTTTTTAAAATTCTCAATACAGAACAGCTGTTTCACTTCAAACAGAACGACAGTTCAAACAGGTAACCGAAGCATTTCGTAAAAAAGATCCAAAAGTATATACTCTTCCAGCTAAAAAGTTTTACCACCGTCATTAAACGTTAATTACACCCTATCAGCTTAAATGTTTTACCTCCACCGCGCATTCATTAAACGTATGTATGTCTCTAACTATATCCAGTAGCCATGACCAATGTACATGACGAATCTGTCCACCACAAGAACACATCGATGTCTTTGTTAAATCTTAGTAAAGAAGGGTCCACATCAAAATGACAAAATGCCAAAAAACGTGGGTTTATTTCAAATGGGTTAAAATATTTACATGAAAATAGTAATGCTATTATTACATGTATATATGCTATATATTGGCGATCTGAATATATATATTTACGAACACAATGAACATCATATTAAAAAAACACGTGTCTTCGTAAACACAAAATTAAATAATGGTCATTAATTGCACATTAAATGATTAGCATAAAATATATCGAAGAAGTAAAACGAAACTATACAAACACAAGAAATGTTGTACTGTTTTTCACATCCTGATCTTCCGTGTGTCACCCTGCAACGTGCGTCGAACACCGATTGTCTACTAACAATGTCATACTAATGCATTCGATTGAATGTTATTATTGGTTCATACATCAACGTTACTTTACTAAGAAAACAGCCAATGATTGTTCCGAAGAGCAATAAAGACAATTTGTTTAGATATTTTAGATGATATTAATCAGCACACAACACACATATAAATTGCGAAGCACATATTTATATGCATAATTAAAATATCATTACATGCATATCATATACATTAACGAGATAACATTTCTTAAGCACAAACATGTTGACGGCATTTCAGGTCATACACACTACTGACACTCTGTCAATTACATTTGTAAAACGTGATGTGAGTTACTGTTGCCTTCCATCTAACTAGAAACAGTGAAGACCTTGATCTTCATCATCTGTCCGGCTACGCCGTTGGACACCGCCAGTCTAGCACCGTCCCGTGAGAGGGAGACGGCGTACGGGTTAACCATTCCCACATCGTGCGTCATTACTACTTTTCCTTGAGGTGAGATTTGAAGTATTGAATTAGTCCCAACACTGCAGACAAACACAGTGCCGTGATTGCCGGGACAGGCACCCATCGGTTCTTTGATTTTATCGCTCTGTACGGTTTGACATGAGCCACTCTGAATATTACACAGGTAGACCGTGTGGTTATACCGGTCTGTAAACACGAGAATGTTCTTTGTTCCAATATAAGTGGACTTACTCTCGTCCACCTTGTACGTCTTGTCTGGTAGACCAGCGTGCTGTATGTGCCCCTCCTGGCCATGGACGGTGATTGTGCGGACTGAATCTTTATGGTCAAACGTACTCACCACAAAGCTGTCGTCGTCCATCGGGCTGATCGAGAAGCAGGGGAACGACGTCCTGAGCGTCCTGACCAGGGAGATGTTGTTGGACCTGGACACCGACATCAGGGCGATTGTGCGGTTACTGGAACATAATTTAGCAAAATAATTTACTAGTTGGAATCATTTGTCACAAAGTAGTATATATTATCACTCTTAGATAAACCCCCATAAGATAAATGTATTTGTTTAATGTGAACTACTATTGGATATGTTATAACAATTAAGAGTTTATTTTTTATATTTATATATTTGTTCAGAAACATAAATAAATGACACACTTAATTTCTAGGTACTGAATAACCTAAACTTATAAAACTGGTTTTATAAAGGAACCTATAGCGCAGTAATTGCGTAAACAACCAGTATGGATAAATAACGAAACTATAGAATGTTAAAATATTTATTTCGGGTATAAACATTATTAATAGTAAAATTGTTCTAGTATTGTTTAAAGTCAACAAAAATGTTATGCGCGTTCGTTTTCCTTACATCTTGATACAAATATTAAATAAATCAAAACATCAGCTGTTACATAATGGTGGTAAAATCATTTCAATGAATATTAGTACACAAACATTTGTTTTCCCTTCGATTAATGCCGTTTAGCGAGTAGCTGTTTGATAAATCTTTTGTACTCCTGGATTTGGGGAAGGGCGTAATTTTTTCAACTGGATGGGGTAAAAAGACAAACCCGTGTTCCCCTCTTTACCTTGCATTGAATAATTTTACTAAATCATTACAAACTTTCTGGCTATCTTGTTGAAATTATAAATTCAATCGCTAGCGTAGCGAGTAACAAAACGCCCGCAATTGATAATAGTGTGCTACAAAGTACGTAAGAAAACCACAAATTCATTTAAAGCAAAACACTATGTTATCATATGCAACTTTAATCGAAAGTTAATACAATACTACTAATGTAATTCACCCAGCGCTTTTCTGTTGGTTATTTAATGATATATTTTAAGACGTGTAGACAGTGCACTAAATAAATTTCTGCGTAAAAATAGTTTAATATGTGTTGGACATAAGTGTTGACGGTTATAGTTACTGTATAATATAGTGTTTTGTGCAGGTTATAGCCATACTTTTATTGAAATGTGTTTAAGCCTCTTTCACACAATCCCGGTTTTCAGTCCCGGCGTCGCCCCGGTGTAGACACGGGACAATGCCGTAGCGAAGCAGACAAGCGCCGCATTGAATCGGGATACGCCGTGTTGAACCGGCAATTATCGGGCAGTGACCCCAGTGGTGTCAACCTTTTTAAAACAACCGGGACTCACCGGCTTATACAGGGGCATCAGCGTAGCTCTTACGCCATTAACCGTATCTCCACAGTTAGACCTCCGGGTAAAGCCCTAGTAAAACCGACATGAGCTGTGTCCATGGTAGAGATACGGTGACTCCCAGTTTGAGTTTAATGTTATGTTTTCCTGTGGTATTCTCAATAATTTCGTCCTGAGACTGAGTTGTGGGTAGTGGAGGTAAAGCATCGATGCTAACGTCATTACCCATATCCTCTCCAACTCTTTTTGCTGTTCATGTATGTACGTATCTGCAATTTGCAAATAACAACTGTGTTATAAGTTGCAATGGTGATTGCCTTGCTGTTTTCATACTACCGTGTAACGCCGGGGCTTTTCCGTCCTACTTCCGTGACTCGCCGTAGAGCCACCGGCCAACACCGGGACTCTGCAGTCGATGTCCGGGACGAAACCTTACTTACTGGGACACACAATAGCACCACCGGGGATCGACCGGTATTGTACAGACGCAAACAGTAGCATAACCGAGACGGACCCTGACCAATTTTTGCCGACAACAGGGGCTGCTCCGTAGCATTGCCGGGAATATATTACCGCACTCGTAATCTATTACGAATGCCGGGACACACCGGGGCGTACACCCGGACAGTGTTGGCTTTGTTTATTTATATATATTATAGATATAATTTAATAGCCTGATTTCAATTGATATGTTTAGCTGACCCGGTCGTGTATAGATAACACATAAGACTGCGATGCAAGAGGTCCCGCGTTCAATTCCCGGCACGTGCAAGGATTATTTTGTTTGCATTTTTTGGTTTGTTTTTGTCGTGTTGTGTGTCCAAAGCACATGATTATAATTTCTTTTTTTAAGTTTTAATTCATTTAGTTTACTTAACATACTGCCAAATGTGTGACCGGTTATAAGGCTATCAAGATACATACCTAGCATATTTAAATAAATAAGTACTAACTGTTTAAAAACAATACATGATGAAGAAATCAACGCGATAAGTTGTAATTAAAACCGACCATTGTTAGTTATGCATCATGCCATTCAATCTTGAAGCTTGTCATCCGCTAAATAAGTATACATGTTCGTTCATGGTAGCGTTTCTTAATTTCACAAAGTTATACAACCTTTAATAAACATGTCGCAACATTAGAGTAAATATGAACTAAAATGATGGACTTTCGAAATGTCAAATTAAATTATTTTAATATTCTTTTTCTCTCATAATACTAATAACGACTACAAATAACAATTATTTAATAATATTAAGAACAATTAAAGCAGCTGACCTCCAGATGCTCAGAAAATAAAAAAAAATGAAAAAATAATAATAAAATTAACTGTAAATACTGGTCAAGGTGTCGTCAGTGGAGAAATCTATTATTACTGACCCCGTAGTTCAAGTGAGAAAGTTGACAAAATCGTTGGTTAAATATCGTTTTTCTTTGCATATTCTACCGCGTTACTAACACAGTAGCCGTTATGTATAGAAGGAATATCCCGATGGCAGAAAAGCGAATGGTCTGTTTTTTTAAACAAAAACGTGAAAATATGTAGGTTTTAACCGTTATTTTGATTTCTAACAACTAGTGTCTGTATTTGAAAATATATTTTGAAATATTTGTATAACTAATCATTTTCCATTATATTCTGAAGGGCAGCTGCTTTAAAGATACATTATTTCAACACTTCAAAGTATTTAAGTCTTCCAAAGGTTCCAACAGTTTAACAAATATGTTGAACATGCAATAAAACACCAACCGGTCGTTTGAAGTAATCCAATTTCCGTTTAAATGTATCATATAAATGTATTGGGTTTCCTTGAGAAAACTCCCCGACTGTTGTTCATTAATATAAATAAATGACACCGCGTTCTAGCGCATGCACATACATTTGGGACTATATTTTCAATTTTAGTGAATATCAATTGCAGTTGATTTGATAAATTACAACTGTTTACATACACATATTTACCTTCTCAAATTATTTTAATAATGATTGTAATAATTACAAATTTATAGGGTGTACTTCATTAATCTCTGAGTTAAACAACAACAACAACAACAACAACAACAACAACAACAACAACAACAACAACAACAACAACAACAACAACAATAATAATAATAATAACACGTCTTAATGACTGTTCCTATCATATTGAAATGCATTAATTTAATTATTATTTTATGATTACAACGAAATAATAAGGACTCGAAGAAGATTATGTAGATGTACGTACTTGAGGGTCACAGCTATGTAATCACCGTCGTAGCACGTCACGTCATGTGGGTTTGCCTCGAAGTTGTACACTCCCTTCCGTACCATCTTGTCGTCAAACACGATGCACTTCTTGTTATAACAGTCCACAACTACCAGTCGTCCGTCCGGAAGGAAGGCCATCCCGGTAACGAACGGCCACTCCTCGTCTCCCTCCGTCTTCACGAGGTCAAGGGTCATCAGGTGCTCTAACCGCACCGGCCGCGTATCGCCACGAGTATCGCGGATAGTGTTCACGAAGTCACTAGAATTTTCAGTATCGATATCGAGGGTTTTCAATCCAGAAATAACGTCTTCCTTCTGTCGATCGCTCACATCCATGATATCGTGTTTGCTTAACGCGTACATCACGTGTTTAACACAGCAGTCATTACACATGTTTCCGTCACACGTTTTACAGAAGACAGTGGCCGGCGTTCGTCTGCCGGCTCGGCTGCACAGGTCACACAGGTGTCCGCGTCTACCGCCAACCTGGTATGTTACACCACCGGTCGCCATATTGAATTCTGTATTGATTAAGTGTTTATCAGCTTTATGAACTATAAGTTATCTTTCTTTTCCAAACCGATTTGGATAATCAATATTCACTATAAATAATTGTTCCTCGAGTGGTATGCTTGGTCCCCGTCAACCACATCCGTTGTACAATCACACACGCAAACCTGCTCTTCGTTATGTTTTAATATTTTAAAATGCCGACATAATTCATCAAAGAAAACACTTCTTTTGCATTTTATCTTACTTCGTTAACTGCGAAATCCAAAGTTACGCTTGATCGATAAATCTCAATGCATTTGAAACTTCCTTGTTCAGATATTCAAAAGGTGAGGCGCATTGTGTAACACAAATATTTACCCTATTGCCATGGTATGACGAGTCACATATCTTTTATTCAGGTCAACAATTGCATGGCGAGGTAGTCCTCCATTCAAGGTTAAGTTACATATAATAAATATCAAGTTACGAATGCACATTTTGTAGACAAACGCTCAACTGTGAAGTGTGAATGTATTTACTTAAACCATAGCCAAATCACGTAATTTATGTTTTATTATCAAAACAATGTTAAAATGGACATGTATTTAATTGTTAGTTTTTCTTAATTTATTACATTTAAATCAAAAATGAATATGTACAGTTTGGCATTATTTTCATAAATAATTAGATAATACGATTTTACCAGACTTCAAAGTTGCTGCATGTGATTAATGCCGTTACGTATCTAATTTATACACAGACTATTACGATGTGCCATGTGGCATATTATTTTATTTCCATGCGCTTGGAACGAATTATCCGTTTACAACCAACTTTTGACATGAAGTGGAGAACATGTTTTTTCAACAATCATCCAAAGTTATGAAGCGCTTCACATGTACAGCTTTCAGGTATTGCGTCTTAGTATAACACAAATTAAAAGAGATGTAGCACTGTAAAACTATTTTTGGCACTTGCAGGTCTAGGGCGTGTCCATATTACTTAGTAAACATTGACTGCTGGGTACAATGTATAGTGTGCCTTCTGCAAACTGAGTATTTAAACATACACTATATGGTACAATGTATCGTGTGCTATCTGAAAACCAAACTGTAATAACGTACATCAAAAACACCAGAGCTAAATAAATTTACGACATATATTGAGCTAACCTTTCTTGTGTCACAGTTTAGTATCTTTGACGTAAATACATTATATCACGTTTACGTATTATCGCATTTCATCTTCAGTCTTATTCAATGTTTCTCAGAAAGCATATCTCAGAGACAAACCTCAGCAAAGTTGACAAATATTATCCTGCTTTAGCGGACTGTTGTCATACGTTATCTCACTTGCGAATCAACATTCCAAACGGCGACGTCCTATGGCCACCGACAATTATTGCATTCGCTGTAAAATGCCCCCTCATGTTGATTCATTGAAAAACCATACAATGGGCGTGTATCTGACAAAGCTTTCGATGGTTGCACGTCATGTTTTCGCAACATCAACATTATTTATGTGTAATGGCACCAAGGTGTTTCGCAAACGGAATCTGGTTCATCGGTATTGTCCAGAGTTTATATACACCCAATTATATACATTGAACACGTTGCTATCAGGTTTATTGCTGTTGTACTCATAATAAGGCCTAAGAAATAATGTGTGCGCAACTCAACCCTACCTAGAAAATGGCAGTGACCCAATTTGTTTGCAGATGGAATTTTGCTTGTTTCAAGTCGAAAAGGCGTACTTCGGTATAAAAAGGAAGAAGAAAGTTGCGTCTCTGTCTACCTTCTTTTTAACCTCAAAACATTATAGTTTTGTAAGGTTTAAGACAGGCCCGATATTTCTCAAAGCCAGATCGTTTTCATTGACATTCAAAAGGAAAGAGCTCTACGAGGATAGCAATACCGTAAGATCTATTCAATTATAGGTCAATCCAAACTATATGTAACTGTCACCAACAAAAGAGCTGGTGAGTAATATTATCCCAACCAAGCGTTTATCGATAAATCTTCTGCATTCCAGATTTGGGATAAATTCAATACTTGTTTAAATAAGTTGAACAGAGTTTAATAGAATTTAAGACAACTTGTACAGTTTTGAAAATGCAAAATCAAATAGATATAATCACCAAGAACGCAGAAACTGTAACGTATAGCCTAGTCGTGTATGTCTCATATTTATTAAACGACCTACATCTGCGTTGAAAGAATTTAAAGTAAACACATCATTGAGTAAAAGCTCGTTGAATTGAGTAAAATCGCGATTTGTTGTAAGATGAAATACATGTTTACAAGGAAGCTATTTTATAGCCGACAGATTAATCACGAGTCGTGTGTTCAACGACTCAGTATTGTATTAATTAACTTATCGAAATGAAGTCATCAAGAGTTAGAATTCAAAGTTCAAACTAGTCAAAATGTACCGAATACAAAGCATATGCATAAAATGTAAGAGCAATTTAGAAAAAAAGTTCGTCAAATATCCCTTAAAAGGCCACTGTGCATTTTACCCTATAATGGTCTCAAATGTAGTTAAATGAACCGCATATTGCAGAAGTAGTTTAAATAACTATTATCATTAAAATCGGATTATATTACCTAATGTCAAGGGTAAGAATCGTGAAGCTTTACTGACTTCGATTGTTGGCTCGCTTACTACCGTGCAAGAGAAGCAATTATGGCTGGTACTCGCAATGATTCGGAAAGAGTTGGCTTTATTGGACATAGCAAGACAAAGCGCAGCATACATAAACAATTTGTCAAGCTAAAATAGAAACTGTCACCAGACGATTATCTTTTCGACAAAAAATGAGCTTAATTGTGAGTAATCACAGCCTTTTCTACCACAAGATCCATAAGCCGGTATAGACGACAAACTATGTTTCAAAAACAACAAAGAATGTTTTTATATATTAGACTACAGTGATGTACGAAACAAAGCACACCACGAGTGTCTCCAGACGCCACGTGTGAACTGAATCAACTCTGTTTCCAGCACCGAGAAAGATATAATTGGGTAATATCGCGGATTGTTGTAAAAGAAATACATTTTTTTACAAGGGTACTTTTTCATCGCCGTATGAATTATCCCGCAGATAATAATGTATACCAGTAAACTGAGTCTTGTGTTCAACGACTTATTATACGTTATACTGATCGAAATGAAGTCATCGAGAGTAAGAATTGAAAGTTTAAACTAGTCGTCAATATGTATCGAATACAAAGCATAAAAAAAATATGCAAAAAGGGGCAAGAAAGAAAGAAAAAGCGTCTCAAAAAACCCTCATTATGCCACTATGTAGTTTACCCTATCATCGTCTCAAATGTAGTTAAATGAATCGCAAATTGCAAAAAAAAAATTAACATAAATATTCCTTTATGTCACGGGAAAGAATCGTCAGGCTATACTGACTTTGATTGTTAGCTCACCTAACACCGTGCAAGAGAAGCAATTATGCCTGGTTCTCGCAATGATTCGGAAGAAGTTGTCTTTCTTGGACATACATGTAGCAAGGCAAAGCGCAG
>Ga0224511_10004667_pt1 | contig 10455 bp, 8 predicted proteins | sample SF_May12_sed_USG_2_FD_169988 | JGI IMG/M metagenome (GOLD analysis project Ga0224511, IMG submission 169988) | Sediment microbial communities from San Francisco Bay, California, United States - SF_May12_sed_USGS_8_1 | ecosystem: Environmental > Aquatic > Marine > Sediment | place: USA... | reverse complement strand
TACTCAGTAGACTAGTAACAGGAACACTATGACTAACAGTAACACACTAACTAAGACTAACACTAACAGTAAGACTAAAGAAAAGAGTAAAGTAAAGAGTAAAGTAAAGTGACTAACTAAGAGTAAGACTAACTAAGAGTAAGACTAAATCAGTAACACCGCGTCCGACTAACTTAAGTAGTAAGTACTAATTAGTAACTAACTCAGTAACTAGTAGTAGTAGTACTAGTAGGTGAGTAGCTGTCTATTGACAATAGACAGAGTATTGTTACTGTTACACTCTATGATGAGGCTGGCACTTACCTTAAATGATGTTGAAAAGGCTCTCGAGCCATTCAGTAATATTCCCTGTGCAGCCTTTGACAACATGTTTACCTGAATGAACAGCTCAGTTCTTCAAAATGGTCCGTGCAACTGCAAGATCGAGGCGCTTACCAGCGTTTGCTATTCGCAGACGAATTGCTGAATGGTACACGTGCTCACATCGTGCGCGAGGCTCAAACAGTAGAAACTTTGATCAGGATATGCACGCATTGCATTTTCTTTCGTTATTTGTTTAGCATCCAGTAGCTCTTGCATAATATATATCATATTAATTTATTTCTGCAATTACGTTTTGCATAAAGTTAAACTTATTAGTTACATCGTTTCACCTTTTAGTAAAAATAAATGCTCTGCCACATCGTAAGGTCAAGGTTGTTGGGTGGAATCCTCTGGTCATCATTATTTTTCCTATCCTAGAGGGTATGAAAGTATCAGAAATAATGTATTATATTGGGTTATTTGCCATATGCGTAGCATATGTAAATGGCTTTGCGTATGATTACCAGGTCCATGTAGCCGCTGGTAAACGAGAGTGCTTTTACCAGCCCATAACGCAGCAGAACACGGGTGTGGAAGTGGAATTTCAGGTGAGTGACACCGACGGCGACTGGCTCCTGTGCAGCGAATGACTGACCCACAGTGACAGTGAGTGACTGAATATTCAGTAACTTAGGTAGTTGGTAGAGTAGTCACTAAGTCAGACTCAGACCGGAGTTACTGGGTTTATGATTTATAACTGACCGTAGCTAGCCATTCACTTAGAACTAGAGTAGATAGATACTAACTAAGTAAATCAGAAAAAAACTAAATAAATTACTAGTTAATAATACTTAATAGTTATCATGTTATGACTCATTGACTGACTGTGACTCAGTGGCTGCAGTGCACAAATAACTAAGGAGCAGTGGTCTTTTGGATATTGAATGAAATGGTAAATGGGTTGTTTCTTCCCCCCCCCACCATTCACTCCACCTATTTTTGACCTGTCACCAGTTACAAAACCTTTGTAGTTAGTTGTTGGCTACAAATGAATGATCACATGCTCAGAACTCAGTAGCCAGTATTGTTTTTGTTTTTTTGTCTTTTGGCTTTTTTGTTCCAAACTATACAAAGCAACATGTAGCGACAAATTTAAAATTGAAATTGATCAGTGGATTCTGGAGCTATTGATTTCCTCAATCTCTGTTTTAGGCCATTGATAATGTACCAGTAAACTTTCTGGTGAAAGGACCAAGGGGCAAACTGCTCGTGAATGACGTCCGAATGCCAACAAACGTTCATGAGTAAGGAACAAGTTACTATCAACAGTAGCAGTGGCCCAGTCTGTAGCCAGTGAGATCAGACCACCTAGCAGGTTTCTATTGTTGATAGTAGCATTGTCAGGATGCAGTAATTGCTATGAAATTACGGTGACGATCTATCATCGTTGAATTTGAAGACAAAGCAAGGCATACAATAAAAAGAACTGTCTTGGCTCTTAATAATATTCTCCCACCCAATGTGTATTTAAGCTGGCTGAAGAGCAGCCCAATCACCTTTGAGTTTGTAATATTGTTTAAAGAAATAGAAACAATAAGAAAAAATCATTTTGTTTTACATGAAGGGCATGGATGAATATCTTTGAGCTGTAAATTCATGTGAAGTGTTAATGGCGGCTTCATAGAAATAGATATCCATCTGATAATGATCATTGCTGTGAGTTTCCTGGTTGCCCATTCGGTAATGGCCGTTCGGTAATAGCCGTTCGGTGAGAGGGTCAGCTATTATCTTGTTTTATCTTAATGTTGAGAGAATAGCTCTGTAAATGTTGGGGCATGTAAGTACCTGTCCTTTCACAAAGTCATTGTTGGTATGACCGGGATTGGTAACTAACCAGCCTAACATAAATATCCATATATGTCGTTAGGTCAAACAACTAAACAGCTGTTATATGTTTCACATTTTCCATCATTATTCCTAGATTGACATTGGATCATGTCGGTATTTACGAACTGTGCATACATAACATCTACAGTAACGGAGCACGCATTGTCTACCTGGGTATTTTCTCTGATTCGCCTGATAAAACATGGCCGTTCAACCAGATTGATGAGAAGTTGAGCGACTCTCAGGAAGCTGAGATTGAGCTGGAGATTAGTGTCACAGTTATACACGTATGTACCCCCAGATAATAACGGGGCTCACTCGAAACGCTGCTACTATATATCTCTTTGTATTGTGAATAGAGGGATAGTGGATAGCAATGGATTCACTTGAAATATTTTGGTGATGGGACCACCAATACTCCGGACCACTTCCTTGTTAGAAGACTGACCACACATTCTCTGCACCCTATGTCGCTACTATGTATGTTCTGGTATTAATAGCGAGCTGGCCTGTGTACAGAGGATGGAGATGGGAAAAAATGCTATGTTCTCTTCTGCTTGCTTGGGATGCTGCACATCTTCCTAAAAGCCTGCTGTGTATCACCGCATGCATGCGTCTAACCTTCACTGTGGTGGTATATGGGGTTAATTGTTTCAGGCTGTACATATGGTAACAGTGTAATGGTATCTAGCTGTGGTGACAGTTGGCTCTGGTTGCTAGTGTCTTCCCTTAATGTGTAAGGAATATCCTGGTAGGTAAAGTCAGTGCTATGCTTTTACCCTCCTTCATTCTGGCACAGGGGTGATATGGGCCATTTGCTTTTCTCTCATTTGGTTTAAATGCCTTTTCTTGGCCTCAAACATCCTATTTAAAGGACCTCCTAATCTTGAGGCTTGTTGTAGCGGTAGGGGCTAGGAATAATGTGAGAAGCTCATTCCCACAGTGGCAATCAGCATGACTAGGATTTAAACTTGGGATTTTTCGATCTTGAGCCATGTGGCCTAACCACTGAGCTATTCAACTATCTCTTGTAAGCTGGTTATACCAGAAACACAGGTTTTCTTTACCATTTTGCTTGGACTTCTGCTCCAACATTTAGTTTGACTAGGTGATTTTTGAAATGTATGGCTCGCATCACTACTCGGGAAAGTTAAAAAGATTATAACACCGGATAAATGTCTTGCATAATACACTCACGCCCCACTACACAATCAAACCCGTAATTTGTCTTACTTCGAGTACCCCACGAATAACCCGCAATCATAAGCATGACCGTTATTCGTATTAGTGTTTTTTATTATAAAGTAATAATTTTTAATCTTTTATTTGTGAAATATTCATTTATCTTCATGCATCATTTTTAGGACACATTCGACAACATGACAATGAGCATTGATAAGATGAGATTCCTTCAGCAGTCAATCCGCATGTCGAATGTTAAAGACTTCGTTGTTCAAAGGCAAAATCTTTCCCGCGTGACATGGTTTTCAGGTAAGTTTCGATTCTTATGTCGGATAGCACTGCATCGAGAGCATGCCACCCGACTGGTCACGCTAGTGGTTCAAACGATAAACTGCTTTTAATCATTGGCATTTCGTTCGGGCATTACGTATCTCCTGGTGTCTTTGGTTGGCGCTAACAGCTACTTATATAAGCCTAATATCAGGATGATTGAAGTGAACATCAAGTTCTAAAGACTTCTAGGGGATAGGAAACCATAGAGCTATTGAGACCTCTAGTAGATAACCTTATGCATAGAAAGCTGTTACGCGCTTAATAAATTTGGATTTGTCTTCTCTGAATGCTATTATGCATCCTGTGTGTTCACAGCCTCGTGTGATTCTTTCAGCCACGCAGTCTGTGATCATGATTCTTACCGGAATCACCCAGGTGGTAGTCATCAGGAAACTTTTCTCTGAAAATAAACCTACCAACATGAAGATGTCAACATAACACAACCTCTGCGAGCAGTCTTAAACTTATACAGCACTAACACTCGAATTATTTCTTAAGGATCGCTGAATTCAGGATTGTAAGCCCGCTTGGGTCTGCTGGGCTCGTTATTGTTGTGTTGGGTACATGAGATGGTTTGGCCATAGAATATCATCTTTAATGTTCCAAAATCAAACATTTCAGCCATAGATAAGATTAAAATTAGCGCAGCATTCTTTGCTTTGATGTTTAGGTAAACCACGTAATAGAAGAAATAAAGTGGAATAATCATCCCAAATGTTTCTTGTGATAGCTCAACCTCAGACAAATACGGGCTGAATATCTTCTATTACGCGGATAGCATCACTAGGCTTGTTCCCAGGATGATCCTTGCTGTGCCCCATAGAAAAGGGATTCTAGATGAGCGGGCCTCCTTAATGTCGAATGCAGATCCAGCGAGGGTGAAATGGAAGAGTGGTGCCCTAAACTGAAAATGAATCATGAACCCCAGATTCTAGGCCCAGTGTGCTATCCATGAAGCCACTTCTTCATCCCATAAATCACAGACGTACAGCGTATAATCTAAACTTGACATTAATCCCGGCTTTTACCCTGTATAATCAATCACATGGTATGACGCTGAGAATTCTTCCATTCAGTGTTCTGCGCAATGTGGAGCGCAAGCAAGTGCCCGGGTCCCATAAAAAGAAGGGGTGATTGTATCTTTTATATAACATTGTTTAGACATAATTCACTCAAGGCCATGTCTAGCGTACAGAAGGCCCCTAGCATCAACTACAGGCATATAGCATATGGATGCCCAGTGTGTTTTGTGTACGCCAACGTAATCCCATTGTATTCAATTACGCAAATCATCAAATATCGCTCATGTACCATTAACAAATAGAAACCGCATTCATTTACATAATGAACACTACAATAGACATGGGACTTTGATTGTCTTTCTGTATTGATTTACTTCTTATGTTTTGGCTGTTCATTTGGTTTGGAATACTTAAGAAGTCTACTCTCTTACCAACAGGATGGTCCATCAATCCATGGTATGTATTCATAGTTCATAGATGTGATAGGTTCTTTACTTTGAGTGTTATGTACATGTAATCTGTATCTGGGTGAAATTCGTGATAACCATTATTTCTATCTGTATACATGTGTAAAGAACTCAACATTACTTAGAAGAATGGGCCGTTTCAGAAACCGGTGTGACAAAGTCAGCTTTTTCATTTAGTCCGCATCCGTTTATCCTAAATGGGTAATGAAATACAAACTAATACCCATCAAATAAGTGTGTCTATTAATAAAACCTATTTCAAGTTTATGTGTCTGCAGCTGTCATTTTCATTCCTGCCAAATAAATATATGTAAATATGTCGGTCTTCTGTGTCAGCCGAGACTACAGTGATATCAAACAGCAGTTGGTTATTGCTTTTTACCATAGTCATTTTTAGTAGGCCTAGAACCTTGTGAGAGCAGAAAAAGCTGTATTGCTTCAAATTCTCCTCATGTCCTTTTAGTAGAATTGGGACAGCTGTGTGGCATTCATTACCTTTCCAAGTGTTTCTGAGCTAGAATTTAGGTTCAAACCTCACACTCATAAGTCACAACAGGAGCCTGTCATGACTAGGATGTAAACCCAAGTTCATGGATTACAAGTCCAGTACTGAGCTGTATCCCCCTATCCCTAATGAGATAGTGCTGTCTCAGGTTTAGGTCTGCGTTACACCGCCATAGAATCATGGAGCGAACCCGCATGGACTCTGTAGTATCCTTACTGGAGTCATCTTCCCGGAAGCAGAGCCTCTCGGAGAAGCTCATACGCAAGCCTCAGCTGGCTCGTCAGGCAAGCCGTAAGCAGAGTATCATCGGCGCAATAAAACCTCCAATGGGCAGGGTAAAAACTAAGGCAGATCTCTGGAAAAAACTCAAAGAGGAGGAAACTCCTAAGAAACTGAAACAGGTTTGTATTACAATGTCATTGTGTAGGTTATTTATGATTATTGCTTTTTTCTTGGATATCATTATCAAGATGGAGTCTTGTGTTCAAAACGGTCCATGACAGAAATTATGGAGACTACAAAATCACGGGTCATAAGCATAATAAAAAAGAGTTCCGGTTCAGTATTAGAAATTTGGCACCCAAAAGATCAATTATAAAGCCGTCATGTTTTACATTGAAATTATATGCGCTAATTACAATTTGTAACCTTTAGATTGCTATAATATCATCATTTCCCTCGAATATGTAGAGATAGATTGTGATGGCTTTCTAAGTCTGAGGATTGTTCTGGAACATTAGGCACTAGAGATTGTGCAAGGAGCTCCCACTCATAGTGGAAGCTCATGCGTTCTCCACACTTGACCCCAGAATCTTTTCATCTAGTCACTCTAGCTACCCGGCGGCCTCACCATAATTTTCAGTAGTATATTATTTACCGCTTGCATTGTCCTCTTCATCTTTTTCCAGCTGCGAGTAAAGAGAACAATAAGAATCGCTATGAAGCTATCTTTATTTCTGAGGATGTGGTGGCATAAGCATCTGAAGAGCGTAGAGAATATGATAATCAGGTAAGAAAAATCTACTGTACATAGATTGGTCAGACGGGTCAATAGAACAGGCCAGAAATGTTTACCCGTTTGTGCTTCACGGAGTACACGGATGCCTGGTTTCATACTAGTTCAATTAAATCGCTAATCAAGTAAATCGTTTTAGTCAACTAAAGCCCACGACAGTCACTCGACCAATAAAAGTTGTCCAACTCTATATGGGGTCGATAAACTTGTTCGAAACATGCAGATATCCGCCCTATATATAAGCCTTGATGCAGTTTTTTGACACCCCAACCTTTCCCAGATAGTCTCCTTGCCAATCACGAGAACCGCTCAATTTTGGTGAAACACTCACTGAAGCGAAGCTGGTACTACATTATCCTGCCTGGGAACAGCAGTGCTTTTTTTAGAGAAATTTCCTCACTCATTAAACAGTTTCTTGAGTCACTGGTCTATGAAGCTCGCCGCTAACTGGTCAACAAACTGCACGTTATACCCTGCATCCTCAATAATTTGGAGTCTTTATTCGCTAAAGGCATTGCTCAGACCATCCTTGAAATAGCTTATGGTTCTTGTTGGAGTTTGCACTTTTTCTAAAACATGTTGTCCTTGAGTCATCCCCCCATCACATCATCCTGTAGGGATTCCTCTGATCCTAATGGCCTACCCACTATACCGCCTGCCCGCCCGCCGGGGCCCTAGTGTGCAAATGTTTATTCATTTTCTAGGATATCAAACTCTGATCAAAATTATCAATAGCCCTTTATCACATTTTATTGATCTTTCAGTGGCACCTTTTACAAGTATTTACATCCAAGATATTTGATCTGGCTCTTAATTTTTTGTCTTAGTGGCTTTGGACTTTGTAACCCAATTCATTAATGTATATAAGCGTAAGGTATCCTGGTATTTGTTTGGTCTCTATCCATTTAGACAAATAGAAATTAACAGATAAAACCTAGGGTAAGTAGGATAAAGGTGCTTTTTCACTCCATCAGGCGCCCTGTTCGCCTCGGACCGGAAACAGCTTGCCTCTGATTTGGCGTCGAACCTTGTATCCGAAGTCCCCTTTTCACTCCAAAACGGATCAGTTGGATGCACGATCCCGGATCACTTTGGACCCAATCAATGGTGCTGAACCTGTGTTCTCGGAAACGGCAACCTTTTTTGCTCATAATTTCAAAAGAAACTCAATCTGCTATTCAATTCTTTCACTGCGTGTTGCCTCTCTTCCCAGTGCAACTTCATGCTGTTAGTCAAATGAATACTGTTGAGAAATGAAATAAATTTTCCTCTCCAATGATCTTAGTATGAGACCGGGAACGAGTGAGCGTCACTAGGTGATCCGTGGAAGACAATTTGATTGGTTGATGAACTGGATGTCCGAGGCCGGTCGGACTCATTTTGTCTCTGGGAGACGGATGCTTAGGCATCTGAGAGAGCATTTGAGACCCATTGGACAAGATCTTTTCACTCCATTTTTGGGGGGTCGGACATCCGCCTCGAGCATCCGGTCCGAGACCAATCAGACGCCCGATGGAGTGAAAAAGCAACTTAACTCAGTGGTTAGAGCTCCTGGCTCAAAATGGAGAAACTCCTGGGTTCAATCTCATGTCATGCCGGGCTTCCGCTCGGAGAAAGAGTTCTTCACACCTCCCAGCACCTGCTCATTCAATACAAACCTCAGGCTAAAGAGTGTTATAATAGTTAGGAAATATTAGACAGGAAAGGTATTCAACCTTAATTCACTCACTAGCTCCTAAGTTATGTGGTGTATCATGAAACAAACTGTGAATAATCAAATACTTTACAGAACGTCCTGTATTACCCAATGCAATAATTCTATATCTACAGTGACGATCAGCTGGACTTTGTTACTAAACTTATGGCCCAGCAAAAACAGAAACCATTGCAGGAAGATCGAAAGACTGATATGCTGTTCGATATCAGTCAGTTTAAGGCAGATCGACAACGAAAAATGCCCACTGAGGCGAGACGAATCCTTACTTTGTTACCCCAGTATAGAAGTGAAAAAGAAATACACTATGTAAGTGAGGAAACAATACCGTCACAAGGTGTCGTGTTAGGGGTGGGTGATTATAATTTTTGGCATCGCAGGGCCATAAGGCATGTTTATCCACTGGCAAATACAACATAAGTTGCATTTAATACATATATTTATTAAATATAATATTTAATATCTGATATATTTTATTGTATATAAATTCATATGTAATCAATCTTCAACATATAACTCATCAGATACATTGCATAAAATACATTCTCTATTATAAGCCTATTCGCCCTGTGCTAGACGTTCGATATTCCCACGAATGAGGCATCTGAGTATAAAAAGAGCAGGCGAACAGCACACAGTAAAAACGTCTCACATTGTAATAATCAGCCGGCCAAATGGTACCCACTCACTGGTGAATGTTTTAGTACCGGCGGTGTTCATCTTCGAGCTAACTAATGCGGTACTAACCGGATGTCAGTTTTGATTGGCTAAAAAGTAGTAGGCTGTCTCCGTTCGCTTGGCCAGGCGCCTGCTAAACTTATATTTCCCAGACGCACAAAAAAATCCAAACAGCTCCCCAGTGTGACCAACTTTTTACTGGTCGTCTGACCAGAAAATCATTAAAAAATAATAAATAAAGTCCTAGTAACGAGACGTCTAGCACCGGGCGAATAGGCTTTATATATACTATGGTATAATAAATATATAGTTTTGTTGTGCACAGGATTAATTATTAAAATCTAATATTTTATCTAAAACGCGTACTTTAGAATAGAGGGTTTGGCATGGAGACATGCTGGCTTATACCTGACCCTAATAATTTTTCTTGAGTAGCTTTTCTGGTATTTTGTTTAAGTTCTGAGTATATATGTATCGTAAAAAAATACATGTATCTGTCTTGTAGGTCATGGTAGCTTTACGATCTCATGCTCAGATAGCTAACTATCCTGTTCGCATGCAGAAACTGATCGCTACATACGGATTCTTAGAATGCTATGATCCTAAACGAGCCATCATTAGACAAGGTAAGCCTTATGGTACCACGCAGAGACATAAAAACTTCTACTGAACATGGTCAGAATTCTTGAAATTACTTCATTGGGTATAAAAGTAACAGGGATTCCAGGCTAGTTCAGTGGTAGAGCGCTGGGCTCGGAACTGTTAGAATCTATGTTTGAATCTCAGTCATGGTGAGCTCCCATTATGAGTATCAACTCCTCGCTTCAATCCTACCCCAAAAGCAGCAAAACAATCCCACTGTGAAGTGGAGAATTTATACTGACCCACTTCGTGGTGTTCCATGCTAAACCGTAACGGATAAAAAACAAGTATCTAACATGGCAGCTTCACCATAACAGTGAAGACGTCATACCAGCAAAGGAATCACAAGTGTGACAGGTTTAATCCAAGTCCATATACACATAAGTTCCATCAATCAAAGTTTAGTATAGCAATCACCTACACCAATTGACAGAGAACCCGTGCCACACATTATCATAACTATACAAAGCACAAACTCCTTCAACAGTTAGTGTATCTAAACAGTTTATTTCTGGAATCCCATACACAGTTCCCCAATACCAAGTGTAGCTGAAAATATCTCCACCAACTTGATTTGCTTGACTTTGCCATCATCAACAATACTGAAATACCAGCATAGCTCCATGGCTAGACTACCTGGTTTAAAATACCAGCATAGCTCCATGGCTAGACTACCTGGTTTAAAATACCAGCATAGCTCCATGGCT
>Ga0224511_10004666_pt1 | contig 10456 bp, 7 predicted proteins | sample SF_May12_sed_USG_2_FD_169988 | JGI IMG/M metagenome (GOLD analysis project Ga0224511, IMG submission 169988) | Sediment microbial communities from San Francisco Bay, California, United States - SF_May12_sed_USGS_8_1 | ecosystem: Environmental > Aquatic > Marine > Sediment | place: USA... | reverse complement strand
GTTGCTGGCTGCCACATGGAGAGGGGTGTTCCGTTCCACATCAAGAGCGTTAGGGTCTGCCCCCACCTCTAGCAAGAGGTTGATGACTGGCAGGGCCGGGAAGGAGCACACAGGATATCGACCCACATTTGTTGTCTCCCGCGTGCAAGCTAAATGCAAAGGTGAATGTCCCTTAGCTCCCACAGGTTTGAGGTTGATCAGTCTGTATACATTGGTTTTGAAATGTTTCTCCTCATCCTTCGCAAGGTTGGGTTTTAATCGACATATTAGGCATAAAATGTGCATAATTATCACAAGTAGTCGGTTCACATTGGCATTGTCTTTTTCTACACAGCCTGCTGTTGATGAGCCATTGGTGAAGAGGTCTTTTCCCTTCTCCAGTTCATTTATGGCTCTTAAAAAAACATCCATAATATCATGAAAGGTAACCGGGTGGGCAGGACGATTTCTCCACTCTGTTGTCATAAATGAGAATAGTTCAGCAAATGACAAGAAACTGCTCTGTGTCATCGGACTCAAGGGTTCTAGCACAGTTTGCTGCAGATCTAGCGCATATGTCCAGAGTTGGATGCATCTGTCAAAGTTTCCCATGTCTGCATACAGAGCCCCACGGTATCGAATGTAGTAGGAAGTATCTGGATGTGCAGGTCCAAGGATCCGCTCTCTTACTAACAAAGCCTGCATTCTCATTGCATCTGGGTCAGCTATCAAATCATCTAACTGATCTATGGAAACAACTTCTGTAGCATGTTCATATGCTTCACTTGTTTTAGTTCTTTTTGGTTTCATAATCAGGTTAAGATTATCAGAGTATCTCTCTTCCATTGCATGCCTCCAGAATGCTACAGCACCTAACATGTCTCTCTTTTTGTCAACATAAGTAGCCCCAAGCAGTTCTAAGGCATCAATTCTATCACTTCTGCTGCATTCTGGTCTGTCAATCAAAAATTCCACTATCTGTGAAAATCCAGCTACAGATGCTGCCAGCAAAGGTGTTATGCCATAGGCATCCTTCTCAATGCAAGCATGATGTTCTAGAAGAAGCTTCATGATGATTAGACTCCCAGACTCAGCACAGTCGTGTAGAGCTGTGTTGCCTGAAAAATATAACCAAATATGTTTACAAAATTAATTTATAATGTAAACGTAAAATCAATCTCATACTAGCATTAACATTTTATTTTTAATCTTTTGTGCATTGCGCTGCTTCAAAAAGCTTCATGCCCTACAGTACATGTGTTTTGTTCTGTATTTACAGTATATGGGCTCTTGCTGTATTTGTAACAATAAACAAACTTAAAAGACCAATTACTCTAACTTTTACATTAAATGTGAATCAAATAATACAACTGTCAGAACAAATTATGTCTTTTATTTATCCTGGCGTCCCTTTTAACGATAGCGATTTATCCCCAAATTTAAAGTGACAATACAGAATGTGGTACTGTATAAAAGTCTGTATTATCGCAGCCTAGGCAGAACACTGTCACTGTTGTCAAGATAGAAATCAGTATGTTTAATTATGTAATAATGTGATTTAACATTATTATACATTACTAAATCCTTTTAATCTAAGGTCAGAAACACAACCTTTAACACTTTTTCTGTTCACATCAGCTCCCCTTTGAAGAAGGTATTTCGCTATTTCATAGTGTCCCTTGTAGCATGCTATCATCAGACATGTGTGGCCATGGCGGTTTGCTATTTCTATATCAGCACCATGTTCAACTAAGTATTTTACAATGTCAAGATGACCATCGAATGATGCAGCACGCAGTGGGGTTGAATTTGTAAGGGTGGTTTTGTTTACAGATGCTGTCCTTGACACAAGGAACTGAACAATGTTTAGATATCCTGCTGCTGCAGCACACCATAGTGGTGGGGCTCCTTCAATTGTCTCGCCATCAAACGTCACAGATCCAGGTTGTTCTAGATCGGCACCACATTGTTCCACCAAATACTTTGCTACTTCGAAATGGCCATTTCGGGCAGCCATTATCAACGGGGTGGCCCCATTGGTTTTGGCTTGAACAAGCTGTTTCACGACATCTTTCGCCTTGTGATCAAGGAAAATCTTAAGACGGTTAAGTTTACCGTCTCTAGCAGCGTTATAAACAACACTTCTGTATTCCATGGCCTGTCATATTATAAACGAAAATGATTTTTTCATCTGTCAGTTTGGACAATTTTACTGAAATTTCCATGACATGTAAAAGTTGCTACAAGGTTACATTACACTCTTGTATTTTTTCACTTGAAGCAAGTCCTTCCTCTGAACATTATTAGTGCACACTATTTCCTCTATGTACCACGGTGTTAACCTTATGATTTATATATTTTAATATCAGATTTCCACTGATAATGATTTGATTATTGTCTTAATATCATTTTCCTTGGATTATATTTAGTTAGACATTAATAATAATAATAATAATAATAATAATAATAATAATAATAATAATAATAATAATAATAATCTTCTTCTTCTTCTTCTTCTTCTTCTTCTTCTTCTTCTTCTTCTTCTTCTTCTTCTTCTTCGCTAATGGCAAGCAATCATAATGATTGTTATGACCATGCGTGGGGGGTATAAAAGAGATACTGTATACCACTAGGTCTCCTGAGCTACTCAATCCACCCATTTGAGCCAGTGTTGTGATAAAAAATATTTGCATGCACCTAGTTAATCCTAAAAAACATTAACAACCTGTTATATATATGAACAAGGGTGTGTGAAAAGGCAAGAGTAAGTATATATGGTTAAAAAAAAACAGATAAAAACTGGGAAGTTGACAACTATGAATTTATGCATGAAGCCATTGCTGACTTGAATCCATCAATGGAGTCAGCACTAACCACATGCTGTAGAAGTGTATTCCACACTATTACAGTGCTGGGAGAAAATGAATATTTGTACATAATCTGCTGTCGGAGCAAGGGGCTTATAAGCTTTGTTGTGGTACTTGCGTGATTGTCTTGTGTAGGGCTCAAGGTATAGTTGTCAATATTAATGGATGCATGGCGGTTCACTTTTTTTAAATAGTATCAATCTATTCGTTTCTCTTCTCTTTTCTAAGGAGGTACGTTGGAACAGGGCTCTCTATTAACTGTTAGGGTTAGGGTTAGGGTTAGACTAATAGAGCCCTGATTGGAAGTTTCCGAGGATGTTGGTCATTCTGCCAAGGGTCTTGCTGTAGTCATTTGTCGCGAATCTTGCTGCGCGCTTCTGTATGGCCTCGACCTTGGAGATATCCTTCTGCTGATATGGATTCCATGCAGCTGAGCAGTTTCCCAGCCCTGCTGTGCACTCGTCAAACAATTCAAGGAGTTTAAATATTTATTTCAGTCAATGTAATTTCTTTTTAACAACTGCATGTCCGACATCCGGTTTCGTCTTACCATGGTGTTGCTCCATGAGCATAAATATTAACTGCATTCTATTAAAATGAGCTAAGACTGTTATAATTATGTTGTGTGTTTTTATTTCTTAAAAAAATTGAGCACTGTATTTTTATGTTTATATTATATGCATGCATGTGCCCATACATGTACATGTATATAGACACTTTTTACGTGATTGCATGTTGAACAATTAGATACTAAATTAGTAATGCATACTACATAAAAATAATAATAAGTAGTACATTTGTTAAAATCGGGCCCCAAAAGCTGTTTTATTGGGTTGGGTTTTAGTGGTTACTACAGTAATATCATGCTGTTTCTATTTTTCTGTAATTTTATTTTAGAACGAAGAAAGTAATCTAGCAGTAGGCCGCTGTTTACAACGAGTCCGCATCTTCGTGTCCGTGAGAATTGAACAACTTGGAAAATTTTGACCTTCATCAATATTATTGTTGTCATGAATTATTTTTCATTTATTAAATAAATGTACGTATTATATTACCTTGGCAAAAAAGGAGTACATTGTAGAACAAGAACATAAAACAAAATATAACAACTTCGATCATTAATTTTTCTGGTCGTTGTGTCCGCTTGTCCGTACACGTGTATGCGAACACAACGACCAAAAAAATAATGAATGGGAGTGAGGTAAAGTCGTACTGGTCAGTGTTTTCCTCTTTACCCTGCATTTAGGAATTGAAGAAAAATAGATGTGGTTACATTACTTATAATATTTATGTAATAAAATAATTGCGAGCGACAAAAAACCCGCAATTTATAATGTTGAGCTTAAAATTTAGATGAGAAAATATATTAAATTCATGCAACGATTGTTTTACTTTAAACTGCCAACAAAATACTACTCAATATAAGTACTAGTATACATAACAAAGCAACCAATTGGGTAATCATGAAACTTTTATAGTCGAACGTGAATACAATACTACATGTAGTATATGTGTAATTCACCTGGCACTGTTTGTTGGTTAGTTATCTTTTAGTGCTATTTTTTAGACTTAAAGACACTAGATATAAACCCCAACTTTGTCCTAGAGAAGCTTAAATTATGTATATATAATTGGACATATATATGTACAAGTGTTGACGGTATTCAGTAATAGTTTATGTTGTGTAGTTTTTGGCCAAATTCGTATTTTTATTTGTTTTTAATGAAAACCCCAAGTGAAGCGACCAAGAAAATTTCAGGAATGTTAACACTTAATTATAAAACTTAAAAAAATATATAGCTCGGTAGCCGTAAGGGGTGGCCAAAAGCCATCAAAAAAATAATAGTGATGTGTAGCCTTATACAATAGTAACCTCCCTTGGGTTTGGAACATACTATCAAAACAAATCGCAATATCTTTTACTTAATATTTGTATCTGCTTTTCACCACCATTTAGTTTAACTGCGATTGCTTCAATCATGCCATACGTGACATAATTCATTTATGAAAGATGTTTCCTTTTTACAAACCAAAAGGACAAGGTAAACGAAATCTCATTTGGAGTCTAAGCTGCTGCTCAGTGACTGACAATCATTTTTATTTTGAAGTTTTTTCCCCATATAGATCTTTAGTAGCGTACTTACAAGGTCTGGACTGGGGTACCGCAAGAAAAAAAAAAATTCCCCAAATTTCTCTCAGTAATGTGTTATTATGGACTTTATATTGTTTTCAATGTAAATTTAGGTCAAACTTAATGCTTAAGCCGCTAAGGCCGCTCTTCCACATCTCCGTATCCGGATCAGGATCTAAATATTTGTATCCAAATAAAATTCTAATAAGTTTAAAACGTTGGGGCTATTCCCCATACCTTTTATTCAGTAGCCTATCCACTTATCCGCATCTGTAAACAGCATTCGTAAAAAATGGCTCCATGAGCTCATACAAGATCATGGGATAAAAATATATTTACAGGAGGTATTTCTCCACTATAACCAAACTATTTTACATACCCTTTCAATTAAGCATGATCTACATTATTGAAGTTGTTATTTTGTGTTTAATTGGCAAAATCACAATTATTTTCTCTTCATATTACAAATCCATAGTCAGTATCTCATACTTTTGCAGTGTTACACGTACTTAATAAAATTATGTTTCCTTATTACTGGTAAGTGTCTTAAACCCGAACAGTTCCTAAAGCCGAACACCTGCTAATACATGCGTTTCCTTATCGCGATCGATCTTTTTATGGTCCTGATCGTTAAAGACAATTAATTTATCAATAACTACCAAAAAGGGTTGTTCTGCGATTGGTATTTCACAAAATATTCATGTTTGTTTACATCTCTGTTTAAAAGTTATAATGTAGCATGCGGGGAATTGATGTCACAGTGCGCATGTGCAGTAATGAGGCCCACCTAGACAAATTTATGAAATTAATAAATTTAAACTTTTATGTTAGCAAAGAAATTCCCAAATTAAATCATTATTATAGAATTATTTTAACAATGTCTTAATTTCATGTTGTACACATGAGCCATTCAAAAGTGTTCGGGAATTAGGACTCCCAAAGGCTAAAATTAGGGTTAAAAACTACTATACTTTTCGAGGTAAATTTTCGTATCAATAAAAACATCAAATATTTTTTGCTATGATATAAGATAAAACTTCGATCAAACATTTGTTTGTTCAAAATCTCACTTACATTTGTTCACAAATAATGAAAATATCGTCAAAAAACCTTCAAAACTGTTCGGGTTTAAGACACCTCCCAGTACAACTTTTTGGGTAAAAAATGTTACTTTTTTCAATAAATGATAATAACATGTTGACAGTTAAAAGTAAGGCTAAATAGGAAGATATGTGTACGTTTGACAGATACTGATACATGGAATAGGGCGTCCACATTATAATCTTGCAGATACGGAGCCTGATCTGAGTAATGAAACATGGAATAGTGGCCTAAGGGTGTTTTTTTGGAATTGCCATTTTATTGTGGGAGCATTTGACATTGGGTTTGTCATGAAATGCCTGTTAAAAACAATGCAAATAATTTCTTCTTTTTTTTTCAAATTTTATTTTTGATTTAAAACAAAGACTATTTCACATTCCACATATACAAAATACAGCAATTTAATAAGCTAAGAACACAAGCAAGCCTGGTAGGATTAGTTTACCAAATTATTGGTAGTTTATGTATCACAGGAAATCAATGTCTATATTTTAGGAATGTCATGCTTATGTTAAATATGTGTTTTCCTGCATTATGGGCATAACAAGGTTGCTCAATACTGACATTGTAAATGAATTTTATTTAGACTTTGATGTACTGTCGGTATATTTATTGTTGAAAAGTTGATGACATTATTTTAAAGTCATTTGCCATATAGTTTTGTTTCTTTCTAAATCTATTTGTGACTAATAACCTATGCAAAAAACATTCCTTGTAAAGAATGTCATATGCTTTTTTGACCAATTTGGCCAGTTTAAATTATACTGTGTTATTCTTTTTTACCATAACATATATATACAATGTATATATATCTTTTACAGCATGCAGCGGAACTGCTCCTAAACCAGTTTCCATACCTGAAGATTTATTTCGCTACACTCTGAATAGAGAGCTTGGTTACCCGAGAACAAAACATGCCTGTCAACAGATCTATGCCAATGACTATGTGTCACAGCTTATGCCTATGCTTTTTCGTGAGAAAGAGTTCAGAGTTGGAAACATCAACAAAATATTTTCTGCTCAATGGCTGAACTCTAAGCAAGTTGTGTTTGGGACAAAGTGTAATAAGGTTTGTTTGTTTGTCTGTTTGTTATATTGTCAATCTGTATAATATGGTAACAATATTATACTTTAATTTTTATTTGTTTGTATTAAAAATGAATGCCAGTCAATTGCCAGTATTTCATTTTTGAATAACAAAACAACACCTTATTGATTAATACCAATGTGTATTATCTAAAATGTTTCTTTAAATGAAATAATTATAGTTTATTATTATAAAGAAAATTAAGTAAAGTTTATAAACTAGATATTATAATTATAATACATAAATTAAATAATGTTTTACATATTTTTTATAAACTTGCCATAGTAAACTGTTACTAGAGACTTGAACCTGTTTTACAGTTGGAGGTATTAGATCTGGCTACAGGCGACATTGATCACATCCCGTCATTAAAGAGCAGCGATCGCAGCCAGCCGGCGGCTTGTCCGTGTGGCATCCACAGTGTCGCCATCAACCCCTCGAAGACCCTGCTGGCTACAGGTGCTGACAACACCAACGACCTGGCTGTCTATAAACTGCCTACGTTTGACCCCGTCTGTGTCGGAGAGGTTTGTAATTTTCATAAAAGTTTGTTAAATGTGCTCTGATTTAAAATTACTGGAACATAAGTAAATTCAATATTTTATCCCATTGCAGTTGATTTGATGCCTCTATTTGCATATTTATTGTCAGAATAAACGGACACACTTTTTTTTCAATTTTTTTACTTTTTACCCCAAAACTAACCATGGCGGCTTCCTAGAGCTTTTGTTAAGCCACAAAAGGGATGCAACATAGTTTGTAACTTTATAAGTGACAAGATTACTGGATTTATGTTCACAAATGATCTTTTATGAATGTCCTCTGACATACATATGAAACATTCACAGAGAGCACATAGAGACTGGATATTTGATATCTGCTGGCTGGATGATGAATTCCTAGTAACAGGTACGTTTACTTCATCTTGAATTGGTAGAGAATTTTCGGATAAATACAAGTCATATAAGCTTATAGCAGAATATAATCAAGAATTTTGTTTTCAACTGTGCAAGTTTTATTACAATTTTTTCTCTTTAAAAAATCATATCATGTTTATTTACACCTATATACTGTGCAAACTTGTCATTGATCCTATTGCCAATACTTATGACACTTCAGGATCGCGGGACAGTCGACTGGGTCTGTGGCGTATCGATGGAGTCGAGGATACTGATGTGTCACCACAGTCCAGTCTTCAAGTGCCCGAGTACAGCTTCAAGACCCCACTTATGATCAACGAGTGTAGTGACGCAAAGAAGGTCCGCGCACTGGCATATAGACAGGAGAGGAAGGTTAGTTTGTTGTCCCGTATCATTTGTGTTTTATAATATTATTATCTGGTGTTCTTGTATTCTTAGAAAGGTGCTGTGTGTTTTGTTTTAAACTTAGTTAAAACATTGGGGAAAAACATTATGAATTATTTTTCATTTATTCATTGTTTTCCTTTGAAATAGGATGTTTCTGTTTAAATTGGTTACATGCATTTTAGTCTTTTTTGCCTTTTCAGGAGCTTGGAGTGCTTTCTCTCAATGCATTATTCCACCTCTGGGATATAGAAACATTTACTTCAGTAAGTATAATCTTGATTGTCTTTTCTCATAATATTTTGTCAATGCATTATTCCACCTCTGGGATATAGAAACATTTACTTCAGTAAGTATAATCTTGAATGTCTTTTCTCATTATATTGAAGATGGGAAGAAAACTATGTGTAAGATTGATTCAACTGCAGGAAGGATATTCTGTAGTTTTAATATATTGCTGTTGTAAAGACAACATGATACGAAGCTGCCCTGTTCTGTACAGATCCATCACCGGAAGTTGCCGAACAGTAAGGAGAACGTGTGTATGTGTGTGGCCAGCGAACGGCCCCTGTACGCGGTGGGATCCCAGTCCCACGTCTACCTGGTAGATCCACGATCCAAGAAAACCCTCTCCATTATGTCCAAGTTTAGGGGCGCAGGTACGAAATTACAGCACAGCATTTTATATGCACTTTTGCTTAAAAGACTGTGCTTATCACATAAATTGTAAAATAATAAGAATTACAATTTTCTGGTTATTTACTGATAACTAGTTAATGTAGTAGACAAAATTAATATTTTTTCCAATGATTTTCTACCAGGCATCCGGTCGGTGAGTTTCCGTAAGGATATCATCACGATTGGCACGGGCACAGGCCACATCCTGTTTTATGACCTCCGGGCAGAGAAATACCTGGAGAGCAGCTGTGGACATCCCTGCTCCCTCGTTCTCAGCAAGGGATGGCTGGTAGGGCTCAGAGGGCTTTTAGATACATTGTTTACATACTATTTTGAAGCAATAACTATTTGCAATTACATGTAGAACCCTTTACATGAGAAATTCTTTAATTTAGGTGGTAAGAATGATTGTGTCTGGCAAAATTGTCTGGGGACAATTGGTTTGTTAATACTTTGACTGCTGTAAAAAAACAGTTCGTAGCCCTACTATTAAGCACATTATCAACTGTTTCTCTGGCCTAGTTGTTAAGAGTGTTTGATTACCATACTATGCTTGAGGTCCTGAGCTTGATTTAATAGAGGATCTTTGTCTCATAAGTAGTCACTAATGTCACATTGTTTTATATAAATAACTACACATGTTGACTTTGATATGTGTTTAAATGCTTTGACTATACATGCTTTGTGGTGTTACCTAGAGGTGGCTTGATGTTACTTCATTTGATTCATAAATATGTTTGACAAATCATTTAAAATATTTGGTTATGAGGTGTATTTGTTTAAAGAATTAAAATTACTTAAGATATACAGACCAACCTTTACATCTTACTTACAGTTAGTAAGTTAAAGATATATAACAAATCCAGCTGTCATGGTTTGGTCATGTCATGGTTGTTTCCCTTTGCCATCTGCTTTAACCCCATCTTTATGTCAGTGGTGTATTTTGTCCCTAGTAGATACTGATTTAAATGGATGTTTATGTGTTGGAATTAAAACTGCATCACTTAAAAGCATGATGTGCTAAAGTAATTGCATATACAGCAGTATTACAGGTAAAGCTTTTAAAAAAATTAGTTTTACTTAGGATTACATTTTGTGTAAGATTTTTTTAAGAGTAAGACGCAAAGCAAGCATTCTAATGTTGAAAAATATTCTACATGAACAAGAGATTAAATCCTAACCCATTGATAGTTTATGTATATGCATAAACACTTAATTGTATGGTTAATTTTGTTTTTCTTTCAGTTGCGAGATGACAACTATACTAGTTTCTTCATGCACCAGTTTAATAACCATGACTTTCCCAATG
>Ga0224511_10004665_pt1 | contig 10458 bp, 12 predicted proteins | sample SF_May12_sed_USG_2_FD_169988 | JGI IMG/M metagenome (GOLD analysis project Ga0224511, IMG submission 169988) | Sediment microbial communities from San Francisco Bay, California, United States - SF_May12_sed_USGS_8_1 | ecosystem: Environmental > Aquatic > Marine > Sediment | place: USA... | reverse complement strand
CTAAACACAGGGACACGAGTAGTACCATCATATTTATTATAAAAAAGTATATATATATAATATGTTTTTCTCGTGTCCTTTAAGGGATAGTAACATGCTTTGCACCAACTCTTATAATACACGAAGAAGTAGGGATATACCCATGGCGCATGAGCTCAAACAATCGTCTTTAAGCTCGGTTTCAAATACGTTAAATCATTTAATTTCGTAGGCAGGAATTTTCGAGGTTTGACGACATTGGGCATGTTCGTGGACACTTGAATTCGTTGATTTCAAATAACATGTATATGCACTATAACTAAAGCGAATAAGTATTTTGTTGGGATTTGAAATTCGTTAATTGCCTTACCTACGAAATACACAAATTTAAATGTCCAACGAATATAAATGATTTCACAGTAAACACTGATTACGAGTTGGTGGGGTCGAGCACAATGGCGCGCGGCTCGTCTAGACCCTGGCTGATGAGCACCGCCTGGAACGAGCCGTCCATCGTCATGACGGCGATGATGTTACTTCCTGTGTCAGTGTAGAACACCAGCTGGGAGACAGAGTCTACGGCGATTCCGTCCGCCACCGAGTCTACAGGGAGTTAATTATATTATTATTATAGTTTGTTAATTTTATCGTCTACATGTATATAATAAAATTCAATCGACAAAGAATGTAAAATAAAACAGAATTTGAGCTTAAAGCTTATACACTGTCTCGCATCTGTTGACCTTACCGTTGAATATGCTTGCATTAATTGGTTGTTACTAAAAATATAAACAATAAATATAAAAATAATAGTTAAATATACAATTGTATACTCACTGTTGGGCAGCATGCGGATGGTGCGGGAGCTAAGGCCGTCCAGCGTGGCAGAGCGGATCATCTTCCGGCCCACGTCCGTCCAGTAGATCCGCTCGCCGATATAGTCGTAGTCGATGGCGATTGGGTTGTTGTGCGACGGCAGGGGAATCTTCACGTAGCTGCGCGTGGTCAGGTCCATCCGGTAGATGGCCTTCGCTGTCGTGTCCGTGAACAGGACGAAGCGGTCCGGGACGGTGGCTGAAGAGGGACAAGCAGAATACATTGTAGTTGAAGACTAAAAATGAAAAATGTTCACGCGATACAAATTTCGCGCAAATGCATTTTTTTGGCGCCCGGACTGACTTTTAAAAGACCCTGTCACACCAAACGGCGATGCCACGAAATAAACTTAAAATCAATTTTAATGTTGATGAAGCTCAACAATGGTGACACTGAAGGGGGGGGGGCATTAATTGAATTCCGTGAACTGAAAAATGTTCAAACGGTACTTTCGTGCAATTTCTTGACATTCGGGAAGACTAAGATTCACGATTGTGTTTAAATTCAGCTACAAGGCAAGATAAATGACATAAATAAAACCTTCTGTAAATCATTTCGTAGCATCTTCCTATTCCACATGTGCTCACTAGACTACGTACACGTGACTCATGGGGGTCATTGTCCAGATACCGTGATCTCTAAACTACGTACAATGACACATGGCATCAAACAAATAGGTACACATATCACGTGATAAATCACGCAGTTACGTACACGTGACACACAATATGGATTTGTCCGGGTCTAAAACATTATGGGAGGGCCAGACAACGTACAGACAATGTACACATGACACAGGACATCACGTGATTATGTACCCGTGACACGTGATAAATCACGCAAATACGTACACGTGATGCAGGAGACGCCGGCGTCCTCCTGATGGCCGCAGTTGTGGGCGCCCCAGCCGTTGGACGTGCACTGCTCTAGGCTGCCTTCCGTGCCGCGACACACCACGTTGTCCAGCCAGATCTGACCGCTGCCCTGACCGTAGTACGCCTGCGACCTGGCAGCCGCGCCAGCTCTGGAAACACAGATATAATTACAGTAAAATTCGCTTAATATAAGGAACTCATTTTGACCATAAAAATGTGTTCCTTATAACCGAACGTTCCTTATAAACGTATAGTGAGCTAGTTCCTTGCTAAAGACTGGGGAATGAAAACAAGTTCCTTATAACCGGAAGTTCCTTATAAACGGGTTCGTTATAAGCGGACTTCACTGTATGCACATTCAAGCTTAACTATTCGGCGATTCGTGGCGAGTTCGGCATTTTCTATGTTATAATATAGCCTAGTAAAATAGCGCTAAACGTTTACTATGGTTTATAGTGTTTGCACACCACAATTAACAATGCTGAACTCCAACTTCTAGGTTTTTTCTCGTTACCGTGTCCTACACTTGGTATTCAGGCACTTACAAAGTACCTTAGGGAAAACTAAAGTTAATGGAAATCGTTGGCACTGAATGTTAAAGATTATTGTAGGTTGCCGATCCTATTCTGTACAAGTCTATCTATTCTTTCTCTCCAAATAATTGGGGGAAAAACAACAACTATGAAAATCTTCAGGAAACACTTTTTCTTATTTTTGCCTAAGGTGCTTCATGAATACGACCCCAGAACTTGATATGCAGGAAGCGTGGCCTACCCTGCATAGCCCAGCATGCGGCAGACGACGGACGCGTCCGAGGAGTTCCAGTAGTCGTCACACACAGTGCCCCACGTGTTGAAGGCGTATACCTCCACGCGGCCCTCGTACGCCGAGTTGCCGCCCACCAGCCGGATGGAGGTGGAACCGGGGGTCGGCGTGGACAGCTGGGTTTGCGGCGTCGTGCGGGCAGTGGAGCCGCTGATCGGCGCTGCAACAAGATGGTTCCTCAACTTACTAACGACTATGATTGTTTCACATGTTTTTGTTTTGGCTACATCCAATACAAACTTGATATGCTTGTGTATATGCTAGATAATACGTCCTTTGCAGCCTCGTATGCAAAAGTATATACTAGTATTTTAGAGAGAGTTCACTGTTGTTTTTAGGCTTTACATAATCGGATTCCGGACAATTCTCCGTCTGGACAATAGACAGTTTCACAACTGTCAATCATGATCATTTATAACTGTACATGGTCAATTGTAATCAAATAGATTAGGATTATATTGTCAGCTGACAATCTGACCTAGAAAACATAAAAGAAAGCATACTTCCTGTTTGTGATAAACCTTATCACAAGATCAAAGAAAATATACCGCTTAGAGAGGAGCTTGAAAATTTGTGGAACTATCCATTATCCGATGTGTGCGATATGTTTCAAGAGGAGATTAGTTCGAGGTATGAAAACCAGCAGAGAATGTTAAAGCGAAGAATTGCTCAGAATTCTACATCGTCCTTGTGGACATTGGGAATGCTTGTCTCTAACAACGACGGCTGCACTCACTGCTGGAGCAGGTGACGCCCACGTCCTCGCTGTGGCCGCAGTTGTTGGAGCCCCAGGGTGACCGATGGACGCACTGGGCGATATTGGCCTCCGTACCCACGCACGACACGTCGTCCAGCCAGATCTTGGTCGGCGGACTGGGGTAGCCCGTTAGCCGGGTCAACATTCGGGCACCGGCACTGCAACAGTAGAGAAGGACCCATAGTCGTTAAACAACCATAGTCATATCTGTATGTATAACTGCCTACTATTGGCTATTTACAATGTCAATTACAGTTATAATAATGCCAGGTGAGTACGCACAAGGGGTAGTTGAGCATGCGACAGACGACCCTGGCGCCCATATCCGAGAACGAGTCGTCACACACCGTGCCCCACGTGCCGTTATGGAGTATCTCCACGCGGCCGCTATACTGGCTCGAGCCGCCCACCAGACGGATGTTGGAGTCCGGGGCTACAACACGATAGTAGTTAATCATGAAATTATCAGTTTCATGCAAAAAGTCATGGATGATCAAAGGTGTTGTCCATACGTCAATTGAAGTTACAACAACCCAATTGTCGAACCACCTGAAATGACGATTGGTACGATAAAATACGGGAAATTACGTAGTGTCATAACGCACAACGTCATTTGGACCAATCAGAAGACTGAATTTTCTGCGTATCGCTAGACACGTGCACATGCAATGTTTGACGTAGCCTGCTTTCTTGCATTTGTCGGGGCATCGGACGCCATTTCAAGCGTTTTGTCGATACGTTAATTGTGAAATTACTCTTTCGACAATGTAAGTACTAATCTAAACCGTCATCCTCCTTACGTTGGTTAGAGCAGATAATGCCGACGTCTTCGTTGTGTTGGCAGTTGTTGACGCCCCAGGCCTTGGCGTCACACTGGAGGATGTTGTTCTCAGTGCCCAGACAGTGGAGGTCGTCCAGCAGGATCGGGCCACCTCCCTGGCCAAACTGCCCCATGGCCGCCACTGTCGCGCCCGCCCTGGGGTCAAGAACCACACATGAAGTTCATACTAACTTAGTTAAGGTCGACTGCAAAGCAAGTTATATAATACTAACTTACATGTATATTTGTCACTAGGGAAACCAGACCTATCATCATAATTATGCTGAGCGCTAAAATATTTATCATCTGGTACCAATTAACGTCTTTGGTATCATGACGCGGTCCGGAATCAAATCCAAGACTTCCTGCACACGGGGCAAATGTATTTCCAATAATCTGATCCTACTTCTTTTTAAAGGGCTTATTTTCAATCTGTATTTTCCAATTTCAAGCCGAAAACGCATAAATGCATGAAAAATAAGAAAAAAGAATCCCAATCCTTCATAGCTATATTTTCAATTGGTTACATAAAACACAACTTATGATTTTAGGTTTAAGCTGCGTTCCACTCACCTGGCGAAGCCGAGCATGTTACAGACGACACCTGCCGCCTGCACGTCGAAACTGTCGTCACACACTGTGCCCCAGGTGTTGTTGTAGAAGACCTCCACGCGACCCTGGTTCGGCAGGCTGCCGTTCCCAACCAGACGGATCTGCACGGTTGGTACTGGGGACGAAATCAGGAAGTTGAAGGTTACGATACATGGCGTAATCAGTTGCTTGATCAAATGTGATCAAAAACTCATTTTTAATTTCCGTATGTTTAATATGACACACCTTACTGTTACATATGACGCAAACGCTTACCGTAACATTTGACGCCAATAACCGTTACATATGCCGCCGCTTACCTTTACATAAGACGCAATTCACCATTACATACAATGTGTAAGTATGATATTACAGCAATGGCCACCGTTACATATGACGCCACTCATCGTAACATAATTATGACGCCACTCAAAGTAATATATGACGCCGCTTACCATTACATATGACGCCAACGTCCTCGTTATGGCCACAGTTGTTGGTGCCCCAGGGCCGGAACATACAGGCGTCAATGGCGATCTCGTCTCCCGCACACGTGACGTCATCCAGCCAGATTGGGTCTACGCCAGGACCGAAATACGCCTCCTTCCGGAGAGCCACATTGGACCTGTGGAAAGAACAGGGAATGTTGAACATTGAAATTGTACCTTATTGATTGTCTCGTGCGATGAAACTCTGGTCATCAAGGAAACTCATATCACATCAGATTGATGTACATGTATGTGTCCAATTGACTATTTAAGCCATATAGAGAATTTGGTATCGTTTGAAAGGGCTATGTTTGAGGATTAGAGGTTTACCTACAGTACAACAATATTTCTATTATTTAATGGTAAGTCAGTATCACCGCTTTGAAATACATGCCATGAGCACCATGAACGGTGTACATGACAAAAATAAGGGCGATACATTTTTATTAATACATTTTTGGTGAATTTAATAAGATAATTTTGCAAACTTATGATATATTTATATAATTTGTAAAGAATTTAAACAATAAAACGCTTTTTACAGTTCTTGTGTGCCGGTGAAAATCCTCTTTAAAGCAATAATAATTTTATGCGTTATTTTGACGTCATTTTTATGAGTGACGTCATTTCGTTTATTGGACCCAAAATCACAGACTGTGACACATATGTTATGTTAACATTAGGTCATTGAACCAAACTCGTTCATTGGTTTTAAAACTACACTATAGGTGCTTATAAAAGTTTTTTTGGTGATAAAATCTATTAAATAGCTTCGCTGAACCTTAATAAAACGGCATTCAATGCCTAGTTCATAGCACATCAGACTGTTTAAATAACAACACAATTCCTGATAATCTGCAGCTCGCGCCGTACGTGTCAAATCCCAGCTGCCGACAGACGGTGACGGCGAAGTTGTGGTTCGTCTGGTCGTCACAGATCGTGCCCCATGTGCCGTTATGGAACACTTCCACGCGCCCCTCTGCCCGCGTGGTGCCGTTCCGTAACCGGATTGGGCTGGTCGTAATCTGACCTGTAGAAGTACCGAAATATTAGACACACAAAAATAATTGCTTTAATGAAAAGTTGTGGGAGTTAGAAAACAAGCCATGTCTGTATATAAAGAGTAAGTACGATAATGCTTCTCAACTTTATTGTAAAATCATTGGTATTGAGATTTACAGTTACAGTTAAATAAATTATTTGTGTTTTTTACATGAACACTTTTAGCAATAATAAGAAATGTTTTCACATAGTCGTTATATTTGGCTAACATTCTGCCTAATGTATAGAGTTTATGAATAATCCAGTTTAAATATTTTCATAACGTCATAAAGCTTAAAACTGATTCATTAGAGCATTAAAATCTGGAAATTAAAAAATAAGGTCATTAAAGTTTGAAATTGAGAAACCAGAGCGTGTGTATCCACCCACCCCCACAAACGACGCCGGCGTCCTCGCTGTGCTGACAATTGTTGGTTCCCCACGACCGGTGGCCGCACAGCGCCAGTGACGTCTCGTTACCCAGGCAGCTGACGTCATCAAGCCAGATGGGGTCATGCCCCCGACCGAAGAAACCGCCGCTCCTCGCCAGCGCGCCCTGCCTGTAGTGTACACATGCAGCTGTGAGAATATGTGGTTTATTGTACATAAGAAAACACACTTGACGTTGTAACTCATGTACATGTATTTAAATCAATCGAAATTCAAGAAAAATAGTACATCTCAGTCCGGTGACAAAAAATCGGTTTCGCTGCGTACAGTTACTTTTCAACTCGTTGGCTAATTGGTGCAAAACTATTGTTTCTACTTAATTTTATATAACACGTTGCAATAGTTTTGCACCAAGCCCTCGAACTGCTGTACGTACATGGGGAGGCCGGCCATGCCGCACGCGACGGCCGCCGCGTTGTTGTCCCAGTTGTCGTCACAGATGGTCCCCCACGTGCCGTTATACAGCACCTCTATGCGGCCCTCGTGCGAGTTGCTGCCGCCTACGAGTCGCACTGACAACTGTGTCACGAGGCCTGGAACAAGCAAGGTGTACAGTAAAATTCGCTTAGAAGAAGTAATCGGAGCTCCTAATAAAGGTATAGTGAACAAGTTTCTTGGTAAAGATCGGGGAATGAAAATCTGTTCGTTATAACCGAAAGTTTATTATTAGCGGTTTTCTTATAAGCGTACTTTACTGTTATGAAATATGTGCATGTAAGACGTGTAATGCACGGACAGAGAGCACAACCTCTCGTATGAAGAACAGACAGAGCAGCTTCACGACGAGAAGGTATGCCCGCCTTGCCCTTCTTAGGTGTGCAAGTGTTTTAATAAACGGCTCACCAACCGACCCTACAGAGTATCATTTTGAAATCGGAATCACATGGATCGTAGATAGTGTTAATTAATCGGAGGAAAAGTGGAAATCATCAGGGAGCATAACCTGGATGGGAAAAATAAGCCTGTGCTTAAATGAAGCTGTTCATCACTGAAAATTAAACATAAATGCCAGGCTATTGTCGCTGGCCACCTCCTAGTATGCACTAACCAGCGGCTGAGCCAGGTTCAGAAAACAAATACATGCTGAGCTTTGCGATCTGTATTATATCAGATTAAAACCGAGACCAGTGCCCATATTCATAAAGCTCCTAAGGTAAACATTTAAGAAAAAATAAATTTCATTAAGTTCCCGTAGTGTTTTTTTCCGTGTTTTTTTATATAAATAATTTAGGTAGACTTATACAGAACTGAATTAGCAACCTACCTCAATAATTAAAAAATTGTAATGATCTCTGGTTTTATTGTAAATAAGTGACAGAGTTTTCCCTTTAACTTCATTTTTTCCTTATGGTGCTTTATGAATATGGCCCCTGACTAATAGACATCCCGAAACATCACGCGAGAGCGCCACCTACCTCCGCTCTGTCCGCCCGAGCACCTGACTCCGGCGTCCTCGCTGTGCTGACAGTTGTGGAGGCCCGGCGGGTTGGAGGCGCACTGCCCGATGTTGGTCTCCGTACCCGTGCAGTTCACCTAGACCAATAATAACCAGGGTCAGTTGACAAAGATAAAAGGAGATGAATGCATACATTTTAAGACTCTTAACTATAGCGTACATGTATTCAGTAAAGTATAGTATTCACCGAGTGTGCATGCGCATCTGTGCAAGAATTAAAAAGAAATCGCGCTTAAACTTCAATTGAACTTATGTTTGAAATATTTTTAAAACAATATACATGTTCTGTCCGATTTGTGTGTTTTGTCTATATACGCAGTTGTTGTATTCTTTCCACAATTTTGTACTCAAATGACACATTTTCAGTTAATATATCGTTATGTCTTATTTTGTTTTGTTTTTTGTATGAATATAATTCTGTTGACAAAACTAAAATTTGTATAATTCTATTGAACTAATGATTTGATACAGAAATGGAAACGTTTCATCAATCGGAACACCTCGGCCATTTTCGGTAATTTTCCGAAAGCACGGAAATGGCCGAGTTGTTACGATTGAAGTTTCACCTGATCCAGTATGATGGTTCCGTTACCCTGCCCGTACTTGGCGCGTCCGAATGCTATCGCGCCGTCACTGGATACAAAGGAACAAACATTGTGAGTTTTAGTTTTACAATTATTTTCATACAATATCTTGAAATACTCGTAGAATATGTACTTTACTTGTGTCCAAACAAGAGTGTATTAGTTTTACAATCACTTTCATACAGTATCTCTAAGTGTTAAGAGAATATGGACTACTGTAGACTAAGTATCAAAATCAAGTTGCTAATAAGCCCTCAAACATTGGGCAAATAACACCTTAAATAACAACAAACACTTTTCGACTTTTAAAATGAGTAGGTTAACTGCATACATGAATAAAAATGAAAGTTTTATTATACGAAAGAAACACAGTCAGTTATTACAAAAAGCAATGCAAAACGCAAAAAAAATAACTATTATGTAAACAACAGAAGCGAGCCACGAGGAGATGACGTGACGGCCGATGTACGTACGTGGAGACGCCCAACATGCGGCAGACGACCTGAGCGTCCGCGTTGTTCCAGTTGTCGTCACATACAGTGCCATACGTGTTCCCGACCTGCGGGGAGACAGATAGGGGGTTACGCTCGTGAAACTAACCACCGCAGCGGTGGCTCAGTAATAAAGCGTTAGTCTCTTGAGCAGAAGGTCGTGGTTTCGAGCCCATAACGCGTCATACCAAAGACGTTATAAATATGGTACTAGATGCTTCTTTGCTCAGCACTCAGCATCTAATAATGTGTATTATTACATTATAATAATGATCACGATATTCACAAAGTGCAAAACCTTTTATTGGAGGAAAAAATGATTCCTTTGAGACAAAACAACGCTGGGACAATACATTGTACAGGTGCAAAATTTGTTCGTACTATAACATAATTTATATTATTATTATTTTTATTATTATTATTATTATTATTATTATTATTATTATTATTATTATTATTATTTTAAAATCATCTTAACCAAAAAAAATCATGAATCACGTTGGCTATTCAAACGCCACAGACGACATCCCGCCAACCAACCTGAAGTTCCACTCGGCCCTCGAGACGATTCGGCCCGCCTACCAGTCGTACTGTGAAGTTCTGTACCGTGTCTGCAATGACAAACCACACAGTCAACAACTATGAACGCCTTCGAGTAAAGGCGTATTTCAAATCCCGATGTTTGTTTAACTTAATTATTATTGAAATACATGTACATTTAATCATAAAACCCATTAGGCGTCATATATTTCATGTCTGTGTACAAAGACTGCACACGGAGGTGACTCATATTTTCGAAGATTTATTCGGTACACGCTGTACAATGTAAATTATCATTCGAGGTGTAAAATGCATCTTTACGGGACTATAAAAATGTAATTAAATTTGCACACACATGCTTTTCTTAGTGGGTATCCAGGAAATGCCCTTCCTGGAAAATTCCTCTTCAGTCGGTTTTGGCATATGCGTACAATGCCCCTCCTTAATTGTGTAGACCCGACCAATACCCCTTCCGTCATTTATTAGACCCGGGCAAACCCCGTCACGTCAATATTAGCCCTCGAAAGCTTGACACAATGATACAGAAGCTAAAAATCCCAACCCGATCTCTTGTCTACTATTATTTCATTTGGAAACGTTTAAACGCTTTGCGAAAATATGATTGTATTTAGTTCCTCAGTACTCAATGTATTACTGTACGGTAACACCAGTGTACTGTACGGTA
>Ga0224511_10004664_pt1 | contig 10458 bp, 5 predicted proteins | sample SF_May12_sed_USG_2_FD_169988 | JGI IMG/M metagenome (GOLD analysis project Ga0224511, IMG submission 169988) | Sediment microbial communities from San Francisco Bay, California, United States - SF_May12_sed_USGS_8_1 | ecosystem: Environmental > Aquatic > Marine > Sediment | place: USA... | reverse complement strand
AGAACAGTGTACAATATCATCAATGTTCTGCGTAACATAGCTGAAAGACTAGATTCATGATGTTATAAATGCACCAAAGTTGGTGCACAAACCAACCTTAGAGTTAAGACGATATGTGTAGTCGAGGGCAAACATCACAAACACAAGAAACAAAGTGAGCGGATTAGCAAAGTAAGGCCATGTATGATCCTCTATATTGACTTCCCATGGTTTGGAACAATCCGTACGGAAAAGTGGAGTCATTCCAAACATCCTGCAAACAGCCCATAAAATAAAATAATCATACCTGATACACTGGGATACTGGTATAAATAACCTACTGATCTATTATACAGCACTCCGCACTGATCTGATCATACAAAGGTTAGAACTGATGTGGAGTCGTAGTCATGAGGTGCAATTGGAGACCTTGCGCATGAGAGAATGACTCCGAAACGATGACAATTATACGGGCTCTAGGCTCACGTTCGAAAAAAGTCGTCTGCTCTGTAGTGAATCGTCAAGATCTTACGAGAAAGGTGCTTGTTTGTCATTGGCTGTCATGACTTTTAATTGGTCTTATCTGTTGCATATTTCCACAGTTCCAATGGATCACATATGATATTTACCATCTCATCTATCATCCTAACATGTTTATTGCACAGGAACACCTCTGAATTCGAGCTTAGTTCGAGGCTTGTGATGACTCGTTCATGTTTCAAGCGGGGTAAAGCAACTCCTGACTCCCATTACTAAACCCTTACGCTAACCCAAATCTCATAACCGAAGTCATTTCGAAGTCGTTCTCTCCTGTGCAAGGTGTCCATAATTGGCCTGCCAGAAGCGTATGCCATTTAATGTTGAGTCTTCTCACACGGATTCGCTAACTTGTTTGTGAGCCAGTTGCTGTTGTATTTTGCCTCTGCAGGCTGACTTTGGGTAAGAGAGGAATTTTGCGTATACATATGTAATCAAGTAAAGGGTCAAAGCCCCACCCAGTGGACGCGCAAGAGAGCCAACTTTTACCGGCTACGGCGTAAATGAGGTGGGGTGTCATTCCTCTTTCTCACCGCTTTCACCTTCCCCATATCTCCTAGCTTATGAGCCATATTATAATGAGAAGGATTTTAGTTTAACTAACCTGCTATAGAAGACACCACGATCGGGATCATCCAGCCACGTTTGCAAGAATTTAAACTGGCAGAGATATAACAGAATCATGTGTAGGATGAGGTAGGTCATAACTAGAAACTTAAAGACTTGATATGAGGACTTGTAGAAAGGTCGATCTAACGACCAATACAGAAGAAGTCCCAGAAAGAGTACAAGATAAACCGCCGATATGAGGGATGGCAACATCGCCGCACAACATCCTACAAAAAAGGAAGACATTACGCTCGTATGAAAATCGATGCAATCTCCGCTTATTGATATCGAACAGCTTGAAGAAGAGTGGAGGCTTGTGACAAGCTGTTTCAGCAATTGAAGAAAAGTATGGTCAGAATTTGCAGCAGCAAAAGTGAGAAGGTTACGATACATGGCTTCTGTGTGCGGATAACCTGCCTATGAAACCTTATTGGGATATGACTAATACCCGACGGAGATTGGCTTGTTTTAGGGATTATCAGCTACTAATCTACTAGCCCTTAGTGGTGATTCAACCAGGCCAGGTGTAAGATAAGATTAGATCATCTTATTTTTTACATGGATGACATCACAAGGTCAGGATGGTCCATGGTTTGCTCCCGTAGAGTTGGTAATGTATGGGTAGGCCTTTTTTATTTAACTTTGTGATGCGAATCCGAAGAGGAAGAAAGCACAAAGTGGCGCACATGCTTTGAGTTGAACACAAACCACCTGGTCCAAAGTCATATAGGCTAGCCACTTCTCCGGTAAACAAAACCATTCTAAGCTCGGGTAATTAGCAGACCTCCGGACTTCAAAATAGATAAAGTGATATCCTCTTTTAAAACCATTGAACACTCGATTCAATTTAAAAAAAGTAAGGGACTCTTCAAACTGAGGCATCATTCAATCTTGACAAGAGTAAAGATCTATGCAAGACACGGGGAAACTAGCCTTAGAATTATCCTAGAGCTATTCTACTAACTATAACCCCATTGCGCATCATCTCCTACCTATGCCGATGACAATGGTGATTTCACCGAACGTTTCTATGAATTTTGTCACCACTCCTTTTTTAGGCCGTTGCTCTGGGCGTTGTATATTGCTCAGATTGTCACCATCAGAGTATGTTCTCTTCATGGCGACAAATGTGATGACACTCATTATGAGAACAACGGCATCTGGTAGCAGTAACCGAACAGCGTGATAGGTCGCATCTGGGGGTGTGTCAACCCTGTAACAAATAAATCCTACCATATTAAGCTGGTATGCATCAGTGTAGTAAACAATGCCTTGTCAATATAAGAAACTGTTGGTGTAAATGTTTTAGCCACCAAGGCTGGATATTGTTGCGAATCATCAGTTTCTATTGAGGAAGTATATATTTCTCTGTGCTAAGTAGGTTTTCAGCTTTTGCAGATGTTCGACATCCTTAGTACGAGGCTTGTTTGGAGCTGAAAATTACGTGAGGGCCGCGCTTGGCCAAGGCTTGAACCCAGGACCCAAAATCTGATTTTGTACCAAGCGCTCTACCCAACAAGCTATCCTTACTACCCCCTTTTCTTTAGCCTTACCAGTGAACTATTTTGGTTTCTGCAGAACAATTAGAGGGCTGTTGGCTCATAGTTCTAGGTAACTAAAAACCAGCCCATGGTAGGAATATGGAGAGTGGCATACCTTTGATATCCAAACTGTTGTAATAAATCTGTTGTTGATGAGCCTAAAATATACATTTAATATCAGCTATCATGCACACACCGATTTCATTATAATATGCTAATCAAAGTCTATCATCACCCATCAAACTTGCATTCTCTACATGCATGCAAAGGCCTGCTATTGCATGCGCATAATTGACTGACAGGGTATATCTAGGTTTCCTGTGTGATTATTCCGTGTGGTCAGGGAATGATGGGTTCACATGGTCAAATAGTGAGGGGGAACATGTGGTCATATATGCATGTATGCACACCGCCTGCCTCTGCCCGGAAGCTTGTCACAGACTTGACAAACTGAAGCTAACACTGCTGATCACTCTGAAGGCTTCAGATGCTGTTGGTTATCATTCACTCTCTAACCACACAGATGTTGAGCGAAGGAAATGGGCAACCAGAATCATCAAATGAGCAAAGCTAATATCTGATAGATTATACATAGTCTGTGCCATTATAACAACTTTGGTAGGGTAATTGCTAGTTCCGGTAGTAACTAATTTTAGGTACATAGGAGCCTAAATTAGATGGGTGACAACGGCAACTCTCTGCGGATCAACTTCTGTGGTCACAGCCCAATGCTCAGGCCCAGAGCCCCTCCCTCTTCTCTTGTATGATCTCTGCACCGTTGTAGTGAAACTGTCGGGATGATACCCGTTTTCCCACGAGTTATGGTTTAGCATGGAACGCCACAATTAGGTCAGTATCCTCGTAATCCTCATAATGAGGCTTGGACCGAGGACCTTACATTCGAAACAGGACTCCGCCGTGAGTGGGCTTTGAATCCATTCTCGGGGTTGAAAGTGTAGCCCTGTACAATTGAGCTACCCTGGTATTCCAGCCCCTCTCGGACAGACTCTGGTCAGGTCCATAATGAACCAAGCTGTGTGGGTTGACTTACAGTTCCCAAGCACTTCACCATATGGTTCTTTGCTAACCATAGATGTAAAGACAAGAAACAGCTGAAAGACAAGCTGGCTGAAGCAGACCAATGAACTGTAGAGCATGTTGATGATCACGTAGTTCCTGAATGCTCCTAAAACATCAATGAATAATAGGATAATAATAATAATCCCATAATTTCAATTGTTTTGTTGTATAGTCCAGTCAGCAAGTAAACTACTGGAAGGTAATCTGCGCACGTGTCCAACCGCAAAACGAAGGCAAAAATTTTGAAAGTCAGATTCTTTTGAAAGAGCCTAGTCAGCCTACTAAGATCGGAATCTAGCTGGTGATTAGCCAAGATATCTCTGACCAATGTTAAGTAGGACACAGTATATACCAGTGGATACTATGTAGTTAGTACCATAGAGCTCCATGTTCAGCACTCCTTCTGCTGGTACCATGTGCATGCGGGCCTGCGTTGCGGAGTTTGTCATGATCCAGGATAAAAGTTTTGTCGGTAATCACAGTAAGCCCTATTGATTCACGACGGCAGGTGATGGGGATATTAATTAAAGTAGTAGAGTTATAGGATAACTCTATAGAGGAAGGTGACAAGACCACAAAACAAACCGATGCACAAAAAAGACTATTTTATTCCCACCCTAGTTGTCTAGGAACTAGCCCCCCCTAAGCAAAATAAATCATGGTTTTCTGATAACAAGGAAACCCACATATTTTCCCCCAACCAACCGCAATGACTTGCTCAGTTACCCTAATGTTGACCTTCAGTTCACGCCATGGAGAGTAAAGACAAACCCCAATCCCTTGTATATGGGCCCGACCTGGCTGGTAAAAGCAAAAAATCATTATCTAGCTACATGATAGCACTAATGGCTAATGTCAGGCCCTATCTGCGCCAGCCACGTCTTATTCAAATTGCACAATCATGCAGAAAATCCTCTTAGGCTACCTAGTAGGGGCAGCAGACCACAAATTCTCCAGGAGAAACAATCCTCTTAACTTACCTGCGAAGTGAATACTTGGTGCTGGTATTATTGGCGAAATACAGAGAAGCACAAAATACAGAAGTGAGATGACATTTTGTCTCAGAATCGCCGCTAAAATAAAAATAGAATAAACATATAGAACATAAATATACTGTAACCATCAGATCTTCTTTAGTGTCTTGACCATTGTAAAGGAAATCAGAAATAAGCCGTCTGATTCTTTGACTCAGCGATTCCCAGGATGTGTCCAGTAATATAAAGGACACTTTATGTCACTGATGTGTCTAAGGAAGAAACTCTGATCGAGCTGGAATGCTCCATACAAAAGGTAACTCTGTGGGTGGGCTTCCCTTATTCAACGCGGTGGTGAGCTGTGACTCAAAACCAGTGAGGGTGTTGCAAAAGATAAAGCTTCCCAAGAACCAGGGATTGATGGTTCAGGACCAAGAACGCAGTACGCTTCCACTTCACCTCAATAAAAATAATGTTGAACTGTACCGCTGTGACCATCTGATCAACAAAATCTATAGAGATTCAACACATAACCCCAAGGTTGTATCGCCCATTATCCATTCTTGCGCAATGGTGTTCATTTGACAAAGTTGACACAGATAGGCTTCAGTTAGGCATAGGATCTGAACTATCAGCTGAACTCATTTGCATGAATGATGTTACAGGAGTCATGAGTGAGAAGAGCTCTACGCTATCAGCAATATAATCCGATGATTCCCATACATTCTAGACATTCTGATCTCATGGTCACTCATTGCAGTAACCTAGTTATGATGGCATTGCGAGATGAGTATGCATGTATAGGTATACCAGCTTCACAAGAGGAAGTTCCACTGTTAGCAGCCTCTCAGGATTGTAGCTGGTAATAAATACAGACCAGAGACTATATATTAACACTTCTAGAGGGAAAATGGTTTAATTGGTGATTGGTTTGCTAATTAAAAAATACTTTTCAGACAAGAGCAGACTATTATTATTATTATTATTATTATTAAAATCAACCATCGTCTGTCCGTGGTTGGACATCGGCCTTCTTCTCGCTGTCCACAGGTTGTGTGGTGTCATTGAGGGGAGATTGAGCCATTTTCTACCACGCTGGCTCAGGTCAGGTTGGCAGAGTGTGATCAGCCAGGGGAAAATCCCTTGAAATACTCCGCCGTGGCTGGGGATGGAACTCAGGCTACAGGGAGGACAGACAGTGAGCTATCCCACTGAGCTATCATGACTGACTATAGTTGAATACAATTGAAAATTAAAGAACTGAACCGAAAATGAGCCTCTTGTCTGAAGTGATGTCCCTGAGTTGTGTGACCTAACCTGGTAAAGCTCTCGGACCATTGCCATTCATATTACAGTATATGTACGTATCACTCATCAGAGAGTATTAACCTAACACACTTACCCGCTAGTAAAGTAAGAGGCAGCAACAGGCGACCGAGCAACACACGGACGATGGTCGTTGACTTCATATCACTAGTGTAGAGCTCAAAATCTGTCTGTAGTAAAAACCATATTCATTTAGAACAAGTAGACCCCGATGAAGCAGTGTACATAGAAATTGAGAGTGACGCAGCATGTACAGAGATGTACCAGCTCTGTGATTATCCCATTGGCAAACTACTATGTAAATTGAAGAATGCTAGCCGCAATATAACACGCATATATTTATATTGCCCAGCGATATGACACCCACGCTCGCGTCAAGCAGCCCGGTCAGATATATCATGCACAAGCGAGCCTTTAACTTGCTATGAACATGTGTGATTCTAAGTCAGAGTCAAACAACAATGTTAGTCAAGCATTCTTATTTTTCCAGTCAGAAAGTTTACATCTGACAACTCATAAGTCTACCGATTGACAACTGTATAAAACTAGCAATTCTTTGCACTTTAAAGGGGTTATGTCATGGCCAAAAGTGTCTTCACTTGTTTTCATATTCTGAAGCCTACCATGAACAAATGGGTCCAATGCGCGGCTGAAATGGAAGAGCTAGATATAGCCCTATCCAATGCGCATACCTAGAACCGTTGATGCAATAGAATTGGTCTTGAGATAAGAAATTAACACGGAGCTGTTGGTGTTGATTTCTCAGCTTACGCGCTGATGTTTGGAAAATCCTCTTGCATTTGTGTACTAGATCTGTAGTTACACAAATCTAGATAGAGAAAATGTTCAACAAAAATATAGAAATAGAGTTTTAGAGTGCAGCTTTTCACGTCTGTCAGCGAGCGTTAGTGCCATTATGATAGACGCCCGAACGCAATGGCCTCTATTTAGGACTAGGGAAAACCAGCAAAGCACTTCTTATAACTTCAGTTTTCTCCAATATTACATTCAATTTTGAGTTCTAGTCGATGTTATGAGGGAATAAAGATCATTAGGTTACTAGTTTTAGTAATTAGATCCCATTTTCTTTCTATTTTGGCCATTCGGGCCGTAGCTATTCAAGTGACCGATGTTTGTCTTGTGAAAAAAGACCACTAGCTATAGCTGCAATGAATGCAGAGTTGCCGCCCTTTAAGAATGGTGAATACAACTCCGAAAGTGTGTCCACCCTCGACCATGACATGACCCCTTTAAATTGTTCATGTCGCACCAGACGAATCACCTAGGCATGACCTAACAGTAACGGTCCACAACTGCGATACACACTTGCGAGCTCTAGTTCTCCACTAATACGACTAATAATCTAATTGCAATATTGAATTCGGCTTGTCCCAGACAAGAATGCGAAAAGGAAGCCCATAAGACATTACGTCAGGACCGGAACATGATCAGCAGACAGAGGCTGGCCTGACAGCAGTTAGACTAGATTTACATGATGGATTTTTTACTTTTTACTACCTCGCTAAGCTCCAGTACGGTCCTGAGATGCTCAGAGTCAGACAATGCTAGATTGAATGATTGAATCGATCGAATCCTTCTTACTCTTAGTCTTATACTTTTAAAGTCTACCCTCTAGTGATGACTCACACTCACAGTGACAGCCACAGTCAGTGGGTGAGTCACAGATCAGTGCCAGTCAGAGTCAGTCAGTAAATAATTAATAAATATTAAAATTTGATTTGAAACTCCAACCGACTTCTGGGAGATTTTCAAAAACAAAAGTGAAGTACACTTACTTAACTTAGTTACTAGTTAGTAGTTACTAACTAAGTCAGTAACTGACTTACACTTACAGTTGTCTTATGAAATGAAGGAGCCACCTTTCGCTCTCATTAACTTTGTCAGTTTGTGGCTGCATACGTTTAAAAATTTAATGGCAATAGCCTATTAAAAAAAATTACCTTAGAGTGAGAATGAGATCATCAGATGTGGCATGCTTATCTAACCAACTAGACTAGAGCAGGACGTACGACCGTCGCTGACCGTCCGGTTCTCAAATGGATTGGGGAAACCTCTCAGTTTCGCGTGGAGGTTCGATTATGCGTGTGAATACAGCATCTCTGTGGCTTACGGACAACGGGTTTCATACCTAGCTCTCTCAATCTTCGAGGCAGGAAACAGCTAAGGATTCCCAGTTGAAATCACATGATCGGGTCTTCATCAGTAAGAGTGGACAATTACGCTTATGCCCAGTTTGCCCGAGTTGGATATGGCATTCCCATCAGCTATGTCTGATCCTTGTTACAAATCGCACGTGTTCGACCCATTACCGAGCAACCTTACGTCAACAAAACATTAAAAATATGTTCACAATCGCATAATCGCATACTATTATGTAAAATCGATGGAAAGGTGGGTATAAATCACATCATGTAGAGAGCAGACTTGTATGAGTTAGGATAGCATATGCACCATGAAGTCACCATGTTACGGACTATATCTATGCCCATATACGCCTCCAAGCTACTCCGCCACATCAGTTCTAAATATAACAATCATAACCATTCCATTGTGGGGGATTTTCCAGGAGCTAAAGCTTCCCTCTGTTTGAAACCTTCCTGGGCCGCAAAGAGGAGTGACACCTCCAATGAAAAGCAATTCAATCCAAAAGACATTCAATTCAAAGGACAAAAGGAGAATATAATCGCTTTGCCTATGAACTGAAGCATTTAAGCATAATATGATTTGGTTATGCACTAAAACAATCTGACCATAAATATATGATATTGTCGTCTGAATCTGCGTTGTCGAAATATTGTTGGCATGCCAATTTATTTATATAGAGAAAGGATCACAATTTGATCTATAGAATACAACAGTGTGACTCGAGCGATGTTTCTTGACAACTGTCTTTACATGCGCTGGGGCTGGTTTATTTCCTGGTCGTTACAAATTTGGGTCACGAAACTGTTTGGCTTGATCAGCGACCCGTCTCTCATACTCCTTCCGATTTTGTCTACAATGAGAAAAATATCATGGAGTCCATACGTAAATCTTGCTGAAAAACCCAGTTTCTACCCCTAAACAGTCTCCAAAAGACTACTTATGGAAAGCTGAGAGTACATGTAGCTGGCATTTCAATCAAAACTATTCACATACACGGTTACTTCTAAACAAACTCACAACACAAATGCATGAAGCGAAAATAAACCCATTACCAGTGACATGGGCAGTCAAGCACACACGCTAATGCAAGTGTATGTAAAAACATGGTTTCACAATGTACCCTTGATCTCACTTCTTGGAAGATCTTGCTCAAAACTTGCTGCCTCAAAGGCCCGATAAGGTATAACACAATACGATGGTGGGCGGAGCTTAGCGATTACCGTAGTTTTGTCCCGATCTAAACACAGATCTTGTAGTAAGGCTGCTGACTCACTATATTATAGGCTAGTATGATTGAAACAGAAAATAAAGTTGTTTTTTCTGTTTTACCAATTTGTTTAAAATTAAATGTACAACGCATTCATGATAGTATAAGCCATCTTTTGTAACTTTGATGAGAATACAAAATATGAAAAATAATTTGGAGTCAGCATTGATCGATCTTGCTTAGCAAAGCAAACATTAGCAAGGGCTATTCTGTACAAAATGCCATTGGTCAGTATTACCTATGAATTATGAATACCATATATAAATTTGAATGGCTTCAGACGCACCAGTAGTCCAGTCTGGTGTAACAATAAATATAATCTGGATCGCTACAATTCTGTTTGGTTCGCAGCTAGTTCCAAGAGCCTACCCATTCTACTATGTGGATTACACTAACAAAGATACCGATCTCCTTTGCAACCCAATGAAAAAGTTTCAGTGGGGGAAAATGGTCAGATCAGTAAGTATTTTTTTGTGAATAACAGAGATGTAGAGGAACAACAGTTGACAGTGAACAGTGACATAATGATTTATAAATAACGAGGAAAGCCTGGAGAATTTCATAGCAATGAGTGTTCAATGTTAATGCAAGTGTGACTCACTCACTTCACTGACTGAGTCTGAATGATTGGCGAGAGTGTGAAGGATTAATATGGTGCGACCAGCTTGTGACATAGAACCCCAGCAAATGACTGTCGGGGCTGTAACTTCTCTTGGATTGTTGCCGTAGCGTCTGAAGCCACTTGCATTTTGCTACCAGATTTTCAATGCCATTAGGAATACACCCGTCTGAAGCCACATTGCATTGTTATCAGATCTGTATCTGGACTTAAGGGCTTCGGATTCGCCAGACCACTTTCGCCCATCACCATCCCCGGTATAGGTGGTAGAAAAGACATCCCTAGTCAGCTAAGTCAACACCTTCTCGGTTGGTTGAGGGTACAAAGAGTTTGACTTCGTCGCTGTGTTTTTAACGACTG